>Ga0265297_10000164_pt1 | contig 221037 bp, 224 predicted proteins | sample Munlanlwell13791_FD_192502 | JGI IMG/M metagenome (GOLD analysis project Ga0265297, IMG submission 192502) | Leachate microbial communities from a municipal landfill in Southern Ontario, Canada - Leachate well 137-91 | ecosystem: Engineered > Solid waste > Landfill > Unclassified | place... | reverse complement strand
TGTTCCTCCTGATCTCTACAGATTTCACCCTTACACCAGGAGTTCCATTCTCCTCTCCCACACTCAAGCCCGATAGTTTGGAAAGCAGTTCTGCGATTAAGCCGCAGGATTTCACTCCCCACTTGTCAGGCCGCCTACCTGCCCTTTACACCCAATAAATCCGAGTAACGCTCGCCACCTCCGTATTACCGCGGCTGCTGGCCCCGTTCAACTTCAACGGTTTGGACTATATCATCATCCACTTTCGTGGAGTCTCGCGTGTAGTCTCTGAGGACTCTCTGCTTTCGCAGGTTGCCTGCTGATTGTTTCACAAAGATCCATTTCTGGACGCAGCCTATGTGAAGTGTTCCAGCATATAGCGAGATTTTCTCACAGCGCATTACTGCTCTGTCTCCGCACCTTTAAACTACCATCTGTAATCAATATGTCTCATCCCCGCTTTCACGGGATTTCACCATATTATTACATCTTGGTGTTCAACACGGAGTTGGCCGTGGCTTCTTCTCCCGGTACCGTCAGTCCTTGACACTATTCGTATCAAGGATGTTCTTTCCGGTCGAAAGAGGTTTACAATCCTAAGACCTTCATCCCTCACGCGGCGTCGCATAGTCAGGGTTTCCCCCATTGCTAAAGATTCTCGACTGCAGCCTCCCGTAGGAGTCTGGACAGTGTCTCAGTTCCAGTGTGGCTAAACATCCTCTCAGACTAGCTACCCGTCTTTGCCTTGGTAGGCCATTACCCTACCAACAAGCTGATAGGCCGCGAGCTCCTCCCTGGATAACAGGCCCGCCTTTCGGCAGGTCCCCGCCTTTTACTACGTCCCCATGAGAGGTCGTAGTCATATCTGTCATTACCCCAAATTTCTCTGGGCTATTCCAGTTCCAAGGGCAGATTACTCACGTGTTACTCACCCGTTTGCCGCTAACCCGAAACATCGCACAAGCCTTCCTTGCGGTCAGCCTATGTTTTGCATCGGGTTCGCTCGACTTGCATGCCTAATCCACGCCGCCAGCGTTCACTCTGAGCCAGGATCAAACTCTCCGAATAAAACGGTTGTTGATCTTTCGATCAACGACATCTTGGCTATTTAGTCAAAGAACAAAGAAGCCCTCGCGTCAAACGCGTGGTACTTCAAGGAAATTTTTGTGCGGGCAACAAAAAAGGCACCATCGAGACGATGCCTTTATGCTATCCGCATCTCGACAAACAGATTTTTTAAGTCCCTCTGAAGAAGGATTTTCTGTTGGTCTTCAAATTTCTTGTCATCCAGAATTTTTAAAGATAACTACTCACCCCTCCAGGGTGCAGAAATGTATTATACAGGGGTGGGGACTGGTGTCAAGGAATATTTTACTATTTTTTTTAAAGAACGTAACTCTAGTGTAATTAAAGGGTTAAGCTTTGCGTGAAATCAGGACTTTCACGAAACTTCTTTTGGCCACCTGAATCAGATATTCCCCGGGATTTTTCAGTTCATGGGCGATCGAGGCGACTTTTTCCCCGTTCACTTTGACAGCCCCCTGCTGAATGAGCCGCCTGAATTCATTTTTGGTATTGTTCGTATACAAAAGATCAACGCCATAATCCAAAAGCTGGAGGATCGCAATGCCCTCGCCTTCCGCGCAAATTTTCTTAACAGGAATATTCTTCGGAAGACTTTTGTCCTTAAACACCGCTTCAAATTCTTTGCGCGCGTCCCGGGCTGCGCCCAAACCGTGATAATGCGTAATGATCAAAGACGCCAGTTTCATTTTCGCGTCGCGCGGATGAACCGGCTTCAAAGACTCCATGTCTTCATCCGTGAGCAACTCGTAATAACGCAACATCAGCTCATCGCTGATCGACATAATTTTTCCGAATATCTCTCCGGGCTTTTCATTGATGCCGATATAATTGCCCAAAGATTTCGACATCTTGTTCGTGCCGTCCGTGCCTTCCAAAAGCGGCATCGTAATGACCGCCTGGGGCATTTGATTGTATTCTCTCTGGAGTTCGCGGCCGACGAGCAGGTTGAATTTCTGGTCTGTCCCTCCCAGCTCGACGTCGGCTCCAAGGACCACGGAATCATAGCCCTGGATCAAAGGATACATAAACTCCAAAATGCTGATAGGCCTGTTCTCCCTGAACCTCTTGGAAAAATCATCCCGCTCCAGCATGCGCGCGACCGTGTATTTACTGGACAGACCTATGACGTCCTGAAACTTCATGCGCTCATACCACCGGCTGTTAAAAACCACCCGCGTGCGGCGGGCGTCAAGGATCTTGAAGATCTGATTCTTGTATGTCCTGGCATTTTTTAGGACCTCTTCCCTGGACAACTGCCTGCGCACCTCGGAAACACCGGAAGGATCGCCGATACGTCCCGTAAAATCCCCGATCAGAAAATAGACGATATGTCCCAGGTCCTGGAACGCTTTGAGCTTGCGCAAAAGAACCGTGTGACCCAGATGAATATCCGGTGCCGTGGGATCAAAACCGGCCTTGATCTTCAGGGGCTTACCCGTCTTTTCCGACCAGCGCAGCCGGGCAGCCAACTCTTCTTCCGAGATGATCTCGCTCGTGCCGCGTTTTATGATCTTGAGCTGTTCTTTGATATCCATAAACTCCTTAAAGGCCAGAAATCAGAAGTCCGAAGGCCGAAAGTTTTTTTCATAACTTCCGTCTTCGGACATCCGCCTGCAAACTCGTCGTTTAACCCGCCAATCCCAGGCCGATCCGCATCTGCTCCACATCGACCTTGATGATCTTGACATTGATCTTGTCGCCGATATTGATTTTCTCGAACTCTTCCTTGGGGATCTCGTTCATATAGAGAAGCCCCTCGTAATCATTGTCAAACCGGACGAAGACGCCGAAGTTATTCTTCGACGTAACCTCTCCCTCCCTGACCGTGCCGATCGGATAGTCCTGGGCGATCTTCGACCAGGGGTTTTCCAGCACCTGCTTGTACCCAAGCGAGATCTTTTTATTCTGAGCGTCTACAGAAAGAACCATCGTGTCGATCTTCTGGCCTTTTTTCAAAAGCTCCTGGGGATTCATGACCCGGCGCGTCCAGGACATATCGGAAACATGAATCATACCGTCCAGATTGCCGTCCAACTCCACAAAGGCCCCGAAATCCGTAAAACCGCTCACCTTCCCGGAAACCTTGGAACCGACAGGGAATTTGGCTTCCGCTTCCAGCCAGGGATTGCCTTCCAATTGCTTTATGCTCAAAGAAATCCTGCGATTATCTTTATCAATGGTCAGGACCTGGACTTCAACCATGTCCCCGACCGCGAACATTTCCTGGGTATTGATGTTCCTCTTTTGCCAGGAGATCTCCGAGACATGAATCAGGCCTTCAATGCCTTTCTCCAATTCAACAAAGACTCCATAAGGAACGATATTGACGACCTTCCCCTTGATCCTTGTGCCCACCGGAAATCTCTGGGCAACGTCGGTCCAGGGATCCGCCATGCGTTGTTTTAAACCCAAGGAGACCTTGCAGGTCTCTTTGTTCATGTTCAGAATCGTCACTTCGATGCGGTCACCCACGGCCACCAATTCTGACGGATGGGAAATACGCGACCAGCTCATGTCCGTGATATGCAGAAGCCCGTCCACTCCGCCCAGATCAATGAAGGCGCCGAAATCCGTGATATTTTTAACAATACCACTGATGACGTCGCCGACCTTGTGGGCCTCCCAGAAACGCGCGCGGCTATCTTCCTTTTCCTTGGCCACGGCTTCTTTGCGGGAAACGATCAGACTCTTGCGAAGCGTATTGATCTTGATAATCTTGAATTTGAAAGAATGGCCGACGGTATCTCTTTCGCTGATATTGCGGAACATGGCGAGACTGGCCGGGAGAAAACCTTCCAGGCCATAAACGTCGACAATGAAACCACCCTTGACTTTCTTGCGGACAAAACCCTCAATGAGATCGCCTTCCTTGAAACCCTGATTAATCTTATCCCAGCCATGGAGGCGCCTGGCCTTATCGCGGGACAAGACGATCATGCCGTTGTCATCTTCAATGGAATCCACATAGACCTCTACCTCCTGGCCTTCGGCCAGATCGGCGTGACCTGTGAATTCTTCGCGGGCAACCGCCCCTTCGGACTTATAGCCCACGTCAACGAGCACGTCTTTAGGGCCTAAACGGACGATCTTGCCCTTGACGACCTCGCCTTCCTTGATCTCCCTGAAACTCTGTTCATAGAGACTTGTTAAAGTGTCATTTTTTTGTTCAGCCACAAAAACTTCCCCCTTTATCGTGTATTAAATAGCGCGATGTACACAGCGTCTATTTTCGCAGGAAAAACGTCTTGATGGGCGCCCGGACAATGAAGCCGGGGGGCCTATTTCTATTCCTGACGCAGAGAATAATTATCCCCTAAATAGATTATTTGTCAAGTAAAAATCCAAACGGGCCTTAACGGGACATTTTGGCCTGCTGCCTGGCTTTGAGCTCGCTGATCCTGTCCATCACCTTCCGGCTGACCTCCTCATCCGATAAACCACCGGAAAAAGGAAAAAAGGGCTCGCCGAAAGTTACCTTAATATGGGCGGAATGGAATCTCTTCCCTGTTTTCGGAAGGGCCCTGTCCGTTCCTTCCACATAGGCAGGAACCACAGGGACGCCGCTTTTGCGCATGAGAAAACCAACGCCCGTGCGCGGTTGTCCCAGAGTCCCCCCGACCGTCCTTGTTCCCTCAGGGAATAAAAAAATCCCCTTCCCGGTCTTCAAAAGCTTCAAGGCCTTCTTGAGGGCCGCCACATCCGCGGAATTCCTTTTTAAAGGGAAGGCGTGCACGGAACGCAATATGCATGCGAAGATCCCCTTGAACAAACTGTCCTTAGCCATGAAATACAGGCCCCTGGGACAGGCCACTCCGAATGCCACGGGATCAAGATAGCTGACATGGTTTCCCGCGAGAATAAAACCGCCCCGGGCCGGGACATGCCCGGCGTCCTCCACTTTCAAGTGAAAGAACAGTCTCAAGAATAACCAGCACAAAAATCTTCCGGGCCAGAAGAACATCGGGGAAAAATCCTTTCAAAAACCAAAAATAAAAAATCAGCCTTGCTGATACTGGATGCGCTTGTTCACCATCTCGTTGCCAAGTCTGATAAGGTCTTTTGCCCTCTTGAGACTTTTGGCTTCTGAATAAACCCGCATCTTGGGTTCTGTGCCGGAGGCGCGAAACATCAACCAGCTCTCATCCTCGCAAATCAGCTTTGTCCCGTCATAATCCTTGACCTTGACCACCTTTTTTCCCAGCAGGGAATCCACACAAAGGCTTTTCATGTCCAGGGTATAATTCTTGGATTTCAACTTCATGTCGCTGCGCAGATAATAATACCGGCCATACGTCCGTTCCATCTTCTCCAGGATGCCCGCGATCTTCTTTTTGCGATGGATCATCATTTCCACCAGCATCAGCCCGGCCAATGTTCCGTCGCGCTCAGGGATATAATTTTTCAGGCCCATTCCGCCGGCCTCTTCCCCGCCCACAAGGATATTCTTTGTTTCCATGAGATTGGAAATATATTTAAACCCGACAGGAGTTTCGTGCAAATCCAGGGCCAGGTCTTCGGCGATATGTTCAAGCATCGTCGTGCCCGCGATGGTCGTAACGATATCGCCCGTCCATTTTTTATCCTCGCGAAGATGCAAAGCCAGGAGCCCCAGAATCTTCTGGGGAGGAATATATTCTCCCCTGGAATCCACGGCCGCGATCCTGTCGGCGTCTCCGTCCAGGATCAATCCGATATCGTGTTTGCCTTCCTTCATGCGGGCGATGATCTTTTGCACGTTCTCCTCCACGGGTTCGGGCCCGCGGCCTTCAAAGGAGGGATTCACTTCCTGACGCATCAATTCCAGACGGATACCGGTGCCTTTCAAAACCTCGGCAATAAAGCTGTTGCCGCTGCCGTGCATGACATCCATCAACACCCTGTAACGCGCGTCCTTAAAAGCCTTGCGGTCGATATAAGAACGCAGGAAAGCGACGTATTCCCTGGAAATATCCGCGATTTTTATGGAACCGTCCTTGACAGCCTCATCCAGCCTCTTGCTTTTTGTCTCGGCAACGCCGATCAAAGACTCCACCTTGCGCGTGACGCTGACATCCGCCGCGCCGCCGGCGGCATTTTTGATCTTGTAGCCGTTGAATTCCGGAGGATTGTGGCTGGCGGTGATCATGATACCCAGGTCAAGATTCCTGTTTTTGACGGCAAAACTCAACGCGGGTGTCGGCACGGCCCTGTCAGAAAGAATGACCTCCATGCCATTGGCCGCCAGAACCTCGGCTGTTGCCTGAGCGAATTTATCGGACAAAAATCTGGTGTCATATCCGACGCATACTCCGGTCTTTTTTCCCGGGGCATTTTGAAAATCCTGCTTAAGGTATTCGGCCGTGGCCTGGGCCACCTTTTTAAGGTTCACAAAGGTGAAATCGTCGGCGATAACCGCCCTCCATCCGTCTGTCCCGAACTTGATGATCCTGCCTGCTTCATTCGTCATTTTTCAATCTCCTTATGGCCTCTTTCATGTCTGCGGCTCCGAATACATAGGTCCCGGCGGCAAGACAATTAGCGCCCCTGCGAATAACGTCTTTGGCTGTTGCGTCCGTAATTCCTCCATCCACTTCGATATCCCCTTCAAAAATCTGGCGTAAGTCAAAAATCTTGGGCAGGACGGCCGGCATAAAAGCCTGTCCGCCGAAACCCGGATTTACACTCATGATCAGCACCCAGTCCAGCCTTTCCAGTAATTCCTTGATCTCCAAAAGAGAGGTTGAAGGATTGATCGCGACAGCCGGCCGGACACGAAGGCTTTTAAGTTTTTCAACCAGCTCGTGCGCCTTCTTGATCCGGATATGACGCGTTTTCCCGAGAGCTTCGATATGAAAACTGATGATATCCGAACCGCTTTTGGCGAAAGGGGCGATATAGTCCTGCGGATTTTCGATCATCAGATGCGAATGAATGGGGAGTTTTGTCTTGGCCCGAAGAGAAGCGACAACCGCGGGTCCAATGGTGATATTAGGCACGAAATGGCCGTCCATAACGTCCACATGCAGAAAATCGGCGCCCGCGCTTTCCGCGCGCGCGACTTCGCCGGCCAGATTCGAAAAATCAGCGGCGAGAATGGAAGGCCCTATTTTGATCTTCATCACAGCTCCTTATCACGCGGTCTTTAAAAACATCCCTACAGGTACAACCGGTGTTTCTCGATATATCTGACGACCGAATACGGCGTCAGGTAACGGATAGAAAGTTTTTTCCGGACCAGCTTACGCAGCAACGATGAAGAAATATCGACCTGCGCCACGAGAATTTTGATAAAAGGTCTGCCGCTGAGACGCTTGCCGTATCCGGGCCTCCTGGCCAAGACGAACCTGGCCATCCGGTATATTTCATCCACGTTTTTCCAGGTGGGGATCTCCGAAACCAAATCTGAACCGCAAATGAAAAAAAGCGACGCCTTGGGATAAAGGGCCTTGACCTGCCTGAGCGTATCGACCGTATACGAAGTCCCCTGCCGCCTGATCTCGATATCGGAGACGTCAAAATACCGGTTATAGCGGGTCGCCAGAGCCAGCATCTGCAAACGGTGGCGCGCGCCGATAACCGACCGGCTGCTTTTGTGCGGCGGCAGGAACGCCGGGACGAAAATAACCTTGTCCAGCCCCATCTGCACCCTCACCTGTTCCGCGAGGATCAGATGGCCGAAATGAACAGGATTAAAGGTGCCGCCGAGAATCCCTATTTTCATAATACCGCCCGCAGACCACTTAGAAAAAACACCGGTCGTTTTTGCCCATTGACAAGGCTTTATTCCCTGACCTGCCCGTTCCCGCGAATCTCATACTTATAGGTGGTCAACTCTTCCAGGCCCATAGGACCTCTGGCGTGCAGGCGATCCGTGCTGATACCGATCTCAGCGCCAAAACCGAATTGATATCCGTCCGTAAAACGGGTGGAGGCGTTCACATACACGCACGCGGAATCTACCGCCCTCAGGAAAAACTCTGCGGTTTCTTCGTCGGAGGTAATGATAGCATCCGAATGGGAAGAGCCATAGCGGTTAATATGTCGAACTGCCTCTGCGGCATCCTTGACAATCTTGACCGCCAGGATCAAATCCAGATATTCTTCGCTCCAGTCGGATTCTGAAGCTCTTGCGACTCTTTTGACGACCTTGCGGGCCCGCGCATCGGCGCGTATTTCGACGCCAGCCGCCTGCAGGGCTTCCACCATAAGGGGCAGAAAGCGCGCGGCGATATCCTCGTGCACCAGCAATTTTTCCACCGCGTTGCAGACCGAAGGCCTCTGAACCTTCGCGTTCAGGACAATTTTCTTGGCCATTTCCAGATCCGCCTTCGCGTCCACAAAAATATGACAGACCCCCTTGTAATGCTTGATCACCGGGATCTTCGATTTATTCCGGACCTCGAGGATCAGGGATTCTCCGCCGCGCGGCATCACAAGGTCGATCAACCGGTCCATTTGCAAAAGAATATCCACGGCCTTGCGTTCTGCGGAATCGACCAGGCACACCGTTCCGCGCGGCAATCCATGACGTTTGAAAACTTTTTGCAGCGCGTCAAAAATGGCCCTGTTCGAAAACGCCGCCGCGCTGCCGCCTCGCAGGATAACCGCGTTGCCGGATTTAAAACACAGGCCAGCGCAATCCGAGGTCACGTTCGGACGGGATTCATAAATAATCAGGATGACCCCGATAGGCACGCGCACCTTGGCAATCAAGAGCCCGTTCGGCCTGCTCCAGGCCCTGATCTGCGAGCCTACGGGATCTTCGAGTTTAGCGATCTCTCTCATCGATTCCGACATCTCGCCGATCTTCTGGCCGTTGAGCGCCAACCGGTCAACGAAAGCCTTGGAAAGGCCTTTTGAAGCCGCGTTGCGCAAATCCTTCTTGTTCGCGCCAAGGATCTCGTCGGCATGATCCAAAAGCGCTGAACTCATATCGATCAAAACCTCATTTTTTTTTCGGCTGGACAAACCAGACAAGACCCGGGAGGCTTCTTTCGCCTGCCAGGCTGTTTTGTTCAAATCGCGTTCCAGCAAAGTCCGTGTTTTCTTTTCCATAACTTATCCTAAAATCACAAGATGATCCCTGTGAACAACCTCTCTGGAAAACCTCTTTTGCTTGCTACGCTCAATCTCCAGGGACGAATAATTGACTTTTCCCCTGGCAAAGCCCGCGCCCTGACAATCGATGATTTCAACGATATCCCCCGCCTTGAAATGCCCCTCCACGGCGGTTATTCCCGGGGCCAACAGGCTTTTGCAATTCTGGACGAGCGCTTTTTTTGCGCCCTCATCTACCATGATCCTGCCTTTGACCTGCGCTTCAAATTCAATCCAGTGCTTCTTCGATCCGTCGGATTTTACGGCCAGAAAACGGGTGCCGTCAAAATGATCGTAGGCCTTCGCCTTGAAATCAATGTTCAAAACCTCTTTCTGGCCGCTGGCGATAATGGTCGGAACGCCGGCGGTCGTCGCGATCACGGCCGCGGTAATTTTCGTCGACATCCCGCCGACGCAGGAATTCTTGTCCGTGCCGCAGGCGATCGAATGGATTTCAGGACCGATCTCTTCAACCTCTTTTATGATCTCTCCCCTGGTCCCCTTCCGGGAATCGTAGTGACGATACAAACCGTCGATATCCGTCAGGATCAAAAGCCCGTCGGCTTCCACGGCTGCGGCCACACTTGCCGAAAGCGTATCATTATCTCCAAATTTGATCTCTTCCGTCGAAATCGCGTCATTCTCATTGATGACGGGGACAACGCCGTGATAGAGGAGTTTGTTGATCGTATTGCGGGCATTGAGATATCGCTTGCGGTCATGAAAATCCTCGCGGGTGATGAGGATCTGCGCGCACGTAAGTTCGTATTTGGCGAATTCACAGGCATAGGCCTGCATCAGCAGGCTTTGTCCGACGGCGGCAGCGGCCTGAAGCTCAGGAAGCGCGGAGGGCCGTCTGGAAAATCCCAGGACACAAAGGCCGCTGGCAACGGCTCCTGACGTGACAAGGATAACACTTTTGCCCTGACGGATAAAATTCGCGACATGAGAGACAATACGGGAGAGATGCTCGGGGACAATCACCATGCGGCCGCCGGTCAGAATGCTGGAGCCGACCTTAACGACAATTTTTTCTGAGGTTTTTGACGATTTCTTCAAGCAGCTTCTCCAGTCCCTGGCCCGTTACGGCGGAAACAGGAATGATTTTCTTGCCGTATCGCGCTTCAAAGGCCTTCAGGTTGCTCTTGGCCGGTTCCAGGTCCATCTTATTGGCGACAACAATCTGCTTCTTCTCCGCCAGCTCGTTTGAAAATGCCTCCAGCTCCTCATTGATGACCCGGTAATCCTCGCAGGGATCGCGGCCGTCCACGCCGGCCATATCCACAAGGTGCACGAGAATCTTTGTGCGTTCCACGTGCTTTAAAAACCTGTCCCCCAGGCCCTTGCCTTTATGCGCGCCTTCGATGAGTCCCGGAATATCGGCAATAATAAAATTTTCATCAGTATCTACGGGAGCCACGACCCCCAGGGTCGGCGCTTTTGTGGTAAAAGGATAACTGGCAATCTTGGGGGTGGCATTGGAAATTTTGGAAATCAAGGTCGATTTTCCCGCGTTCGGATAACCGATGATGCCGACATCGGCGATCAGTTTCAGGTTGAAACCGAGATCTTTTTCCTCTCCCGGTTCCCCGTGTTCGGCATCCTGGCGGCGGCTGTTCCCCCGGCCGCCTTTCCCGCCCCGGGCCACGATGATTTCCATCCCGTGCCGATCCATATCCCGGATCAGGCAATCGGCGGTCAGATCCGTAACGACGGTTCCGACCGGAACGCGGATGAAGCAATCTGCGCCCCTGGCGCCTGTTTTATCGCTGCTGGACCCGTTTGTTCCGGCCTGGGCCTTAAAATGTCTCTGGAACTGAAAATCCAGCAGGGTATAGATGCTTTTGTCCGCCTTCAGGACAACATCCCCTCCGTCTCCCCCGTCCCCGCCGTTCGGTTTGCCGTGCTCCACACGCGTATCGCGAAAATAGCTTTGGCAGCCATTTCCTCCGTTGCCGGCCTTGATATGAATTTTCGCTGTGTCAATAAACATGAGGATCCAAAAAAAAATCCGGACGTTTGCCATCGCGGCAAGAATTAAGCGGAGATATCCGTAATCTTTACGGTTGTCAGATCCTGCCTGTGACCATGGATCCTGCGGGAACTCTTGCGACGCCGGTATTTGAAAGACGTGCTCTTGGGGCCGCGCGTCTGCCCAACCACTTCGGCCTTCACCTTCGCCCCTTTGAGGAACGGTTGGCCGACGGAAATCTTTTCTCCATCGCACAATATCAGCACCTCATCGAATGTCACGGACTTCTTCTGTTCCAGGCATTCCACGGACAAAACATCTCCAGCGCTGACCTTGTACTGTTTTCCCCCTGTTTGAATCACTGCGTACATGGCGTCTCCTTAATTTCTCCCTTTGAAGGAATTAACCCGATGCGTAGCTTGGAAAATCTCCTGTAAAAGCTGCAAACAGAATTTTCCAAGATGCAAACGCAAGGAGTTGCGTTAATTTTACAGAACTATTGTAATGACAAGGCTTTTTGAGTAAAAAATGATCTCTGTCTGCCTGAAAGACGTTTAATATAGCATACAGGCGCTGAATTCGTCAATCTTTACTTACGAAGCCTACTTAGCTGATCTGGACCTTTTCAATGTGAAATGCCGCGTTTCCCTTGACCTCCACCCTGACCCCGAACCTGCGGCAAAGCCCCCTGAGGGCCTGAAAATTCTCATTATTGAGGCTGGCGGCGACCTCCGGATGCACTTCGATCGTGATCTTCCTGACCTTGTTATTCAGCACAAAGGTCTTCATCTCCCGCATCGCGACAAGGGCGATCGAAAACGCGGATTTGACCTTGCCCTTGGCCTGGCAGTAAGGGCAATCCTTATAGGAAATGCTTTCTAAGGTCCGATGTGTCCTCTCCCGGGTCATCTGGATCAGCCCCAGCTTTGAAATCCCCAGGACGTCCGTTTTGGCGCGGTCATTGCCAAGCGCCGATTTGAAGACATTGATCAAGTCCCTGCGGTGCCTCTCTTCCATCATATCGATAAAATCAATGACAATGATGCCACCCACGTCCCGCAGCCTCAGCTGGCGCGCGATCTCCCTGGCAGACTCGCAATTCACGGAAAAGGCCATCTGTTCCTGGGAAATATTCTTCTTGCGGAATTTCCCGGAGTTCACGTCGATGACGGTCAATCCCTCCGTCGGCTCAATGACAACATACGCCCCGCTGCGCAAAAAAACCTTATTGGAATAAAGCTTTTCGATCTCCTGTTCGATCCCTTTTTTTTCAAAGAGAGAGGTTTTCTCCTTATAGAGCTTCACGATATTGCTCAAACGGCCCATATAAGATCTCACAAACCTCAGGACACGCTTGAATTCGTCTTTGGAATCCACCCAGATCGAATCGATCTCTTCATTGAAATAATCCCTGAGCATTCGCAGGGCCAGATCATAATCCTCATAGATCAGGAAAGGCGCCTCGCGCTTTTGGCTGGCTTTTTCGATACGCTCCCAAAGCCTCAGAAGCAGATAGAAATCCCTCTGGACCTCTTTTTCCGTAGCGCCCCAGGCCACAGTCCGCACGATCACACCCATGTGTTCAGGGACTTTCAGACCTGACAAAACGGCTCTTAATCTCTGCCGCTCGGCATCATCGGAAATCTTCTTGGAGACCCCGAAATGTTTTTCAAAAGGCATCAAAACCAGATAGCGGCCGGGGATGCTGATATGCGTCGTCAAACGAGCGCCCTTGGTCCCAAAAGGCTCCTTGGTGATCTGAACGATCAGCTCCTGGCCCTCTTTGAGAGGCGCGTTTTCAGGGCGCTTGCCGTTCCCTTCTTTCAGTTCGACGCCTTCCTCTTCCATAGCCAAAGCCAGGGTATCGTTCAGATAAAGAAAACCGTTCTTCTCCATGCCCACGTTGACGAAAGCCGCGCCGACCGAAGGGACAATGGTCTCTACGCGGCCCTTATAGATATTTCCCAGGATCGTGCGGTCCTGCGGACGCTCGACAAAATAGTTCTCCAGCTTTCCATCCTCCAGGATCGCGACCCTTTTCTCCTGCTGCTCATGATTGATCAGTATTTCTTTCTTTTTCACTTTTATCCTCCTCACAAATTCTCAATCTTTTTCGGTCTACTTTAGAAAGCCTGATACGTTTCAAAAGGCGTGTCACTTTTTCAAGCATTCCCGCCTTTAGAACCCGTAAATCTCATCCCGCTGAGCAGAACTCCTTCGGGCAGCTCCGCCTGCCACCTCTGTCTCAAGGACTCCTCTTCCCAGCGTTCTTTCAAAATGATCTCGCCTGTCTGGCCTTGCGCCTCCAGACCCAGTTTTAACGCGTGGTGCAATTTGATCTTCAGGTGCCGGTGGAATCCCTCGGTCAGGGCCACGGGCAACTGCGCCCTGCGGGCGGCCCTTCCCAAAAGCCGCAGCAGATCCAGATGGGAAATATAAATCATCCGCTCTGCTTTTCCATACTGAAAAAAATATCCGTACTCCATGGCTTCCTTCTAAACAAAGACCCCGCAACGCCTTTTTAAACAAAAGGCATGATGTGCGGGGTCTTTTGCGTCTTTTTTGATGGATCGACTCGGGCCAACAGGATTACAGCCTGGCGGGAGCGGCCTTGCGGAAACCAAGGCTCTGTTCCAGGGTGGAAATCTGTTCGCTCGTCAATTCTCTGTCGTCGATGATGTGGGCCGTGATGAAAATCAAAAGTTCGATCTTTTCCGTATCGACAGTCGTTCTCTCAAAAATCTTACCGACAAAAGGGATCTTCCTTAAAAAAGGAACGCCCTGCACACTTTCATTTTTTACGTCTTTGATCAACCCGCCGATGACGACCGTCTCTCCGGTTTTCATCAAGACCTGCGTCTGGGCCTCACGGGTTGTGATGCGCGGATACTTGCTTTCAATCAGGGTCCCTTCGCTGGTCACGGCGGGATGAATGATCATATTGATATAATCTTTTGTCCTGCCGCTGACCTGCGGGATCACATTGAGCTGGATACCGATATCCTTATAGGCTTCCAGGGACACATCGACGGTCGTTGACGTGTCTGAACTCTTGGTCGTCGATACGATGGGGAACTGCTCTCCGACCAGGATCGTCGCTTCCTGATTGTCCAAAGTTAAAATGCTGGGGGCTGAAAGGACATTGGTGGCCACATTCTCCTCCAAGGCATGGAGAATGACCTCGAACTTCGATCCATTCAGCTTTTGAAACACGAAATTCAAGCCCGTATTGGCCGCGGTGATTGTCGAGGCCTGCGGCGCGAAAGCCGCGGGCGTAATCCCCACTCCTCCATAAGAATGCCCTCCTGCCGACAGGTCTTGCGTGATGACGTCCGGAAAAACAGTCGTGCTGGAGGCGGAGCCCGCGCCGCCGGTGGCGAAGTCCACGCCGATATCCCTGAGCTTGTTAAGGCTGACCTCAACGATCCTGGTTTCGATAAGGATCTGTTTTGGTTTGACGTCGATGGAATTTAAAATCTCCCTGATGCGGTCCATGACCGGTGGAATATCGGAAACGATCAAGGTCTTGGATCTGCTCGTGGAACCCGTGGTCCTGGATTTCTTTTCAGAAAAGGCTCCGCCAAAACCCCAACCGGCCTGCCCTGTTATCTCCAGAATCGTCACCTTGCCGCGGGGAGACAACTGCGGCTCGATGGCCTTTTGCGCGTCCATCGCGTCGATATAATGCAGAACGATGACCTCCGTGACGACCGGCTGGACCTGGGCCAAGTCCTGCTCCATCTTCCTCTGGGCCGTTAATTTTTCCAGAGGAGCCACCATAATGATATTCCCCTGCTTATCATAGGCATACCCGTAGGTCTTCAGGATGACATCCAGCGCTTTTTCCCACGGCACGTCCGTGATACGCACGTTGACCGTACCGGCCACCTCCGGACTGGCCACGATATTCACGCCGCTCTTGTAAGAAATGACTTTCAGGACATCACGGATATTGGCTTCCTTGAAATCCAGGGTGATGGAATCCTCTTTCACGACAGCCGGGACCTGCGCCAGAGGCGCGACCTCCGTCACCTGTGTCGGCAGAGCGGATTCTACCGGTGCCTTGGTATCCTGCTCCGTCCGGATCTCGGCGTTGATGTATTCCTGCTGCCCCGCTACATGGGTTGATCCGCAAAAGAGAAAAATAATCGCTAGAAAAATCCCGAAGTTGATTGTCCCCCTCATTTATTCCTCCCTTCGCAATTCCATTTCGACTTTCTGATTATCCTTAATCACAACAATCTTGGCCGGCTCTATACGGCTGATGACCGCATCGCCCACTTTTTCGCCGACCTTGCGAAGCTCTCCGTTAATGATGGCCATCGACTCTCCCCTGGGGTCATACATGATCCCCTCCAGGCGAAGAGCGGATTCTTCCTCCGGCTCCAGATTGATCAGATATCCAGCCGCTGAAACCAGAGGAACGAAAGGATCCCTTTTTCCTTCAGGCTTATAGGAATAAGCGCCCTTTTGGGCAAAGCCGGTTTCCGGCGCCAAAAACATGCCGGCAAACAATAACCCCGATAACAGGCACTTCCCGCGTCCCTTCATCATGATATTTTTTATATTCTACCCTTTTCGAACCACAACTTCAACTATCATTGTAATAATTTGCCGCACAAAATCCTGCTCATCGGTCCTGATCTCAACGCTCCTGATATCAAAAAACTGGGGGGCATTCTCCAGCAAAGCCACAAATCTGCCAAGCTGATGAAAACCGCTCCTGGCCGTCAAGCTGATTTTCTGGCGGAAAATCCTCTCCTCGCCGTTTTTGCCTTTAACGGTCAAGGCCTTCAACAGGGCCTGGGGGTCTGATACCGGGCTGATCCTGAGGATCTTGACGCTGCTGACATCGGCGAACTTGGAAATCGCCTCCAGCAGCGCCGGCATGCTTCCTTCCGAGGGGATCTGCGATTCAAGCACCGCCTGCTCTACGCTCAAATCCTCCAGGCGCTTCTCATAGGTAGGGGCGAACTTGATATCGGTGGAAGCCGTTTGATATTCTGTCTTGAGTTTCCGGGCTTCAACGATGGAGCGGCCGATCTGCGACAGTTGTCCGCGAAGAAGAAAAACCGCGTCCAGAAAAAACAGACAGACGGCAATGCCGATAATGGCCTTCGGGTTGTTCTTGATATTCCTGAAAAACTGGAAAAGTTCTTCGTTTGAGGGTGTCTTCATTTTTTAAACTCCCCCTGCAAAACATAGTCCACGACATCATAGGTCTTGATCGACCTGCGCTGAACCGAGGCGAGCTCGATCTTGGTGAAAGCGGCTTCAAAAGTCTTGTTCGCCTTCAAGCCCTGCAGGAAACGCCCAATGATCGTCATCTCGTTCTGCGACAAAGACACAACGGTCCCCTGGAGGATCATCCCTTCATTGGACAGGGAAAATCTTTCCATCCAAAGGCCCTTGGGCACGCTCTCGCTCAAACCCGACAAAAGTTCCGTCAAGCTGAACCTGCGGGACAAGGCGGTTTTCAGAGCATTCACGCGCTCCTCGCCGGCCTTCACATCGTTCTTCGCTTTTACGGCATCCTTGGCCTCTGAGGAAATTTTGTTCAGATTCGCCCTCAGGGCCGTCACCTGGATCTTTTTCGCGGACACCAGGCCGAACAGAAGAATGTGAAGCAGGACAAGCACTGCCGCCCCTATCAACAGATACGTCTTATAGGGCAAGACGATCTTCTTTTCGGCCTTCCTCATCTGTCTGGGAAGCAGATTGATCGCGATCATTTTTCCGTCCTCAAAGCCAGCCCCAGCGAGACAGCCAGAAGATCAGCCTCCGCCTTGAAGGCCTCGGCGTCTATAGAGGCGGCCAGTTTCAGCCGATCCGTAAAATCCATTTTTTCGACATCCACAGCCAGGGCGTGTTCCAGATATTCCCGCAGCCCTCTGAGACGGCTTGTCCCGCCCGTCATAAAAACCTTATCCACAGACCTGTTCCCCCGGGATTCAAAATAATCCAAAGACACGCGGATTTCCGAAGCCAGATTGCCGAGAACAGGTTCCATAGCCGACTGCACGGCCTCCTCTTTCAGGCCGGGTGTAAATTTAAGGGCTTCCGCTTCCGTCATGTCTATTTCCAAAACTTCTGAAATCTTTTTGGTCAAATCCTCCCCGCCGATAAAAATATCGCGGCTCAGGAAGGGCCGCCCTTCGACCAGGATATTCATGTTGCTGTTGGAACGACCTATATTGATGACGGCGTAACACGCCGGCAGGGATTGCTTCCCCACGATCTCGGTGTAAAAATTGGCCAGGGCCAGGGCATCCAGGTCCAGGGCCTTGACCTTCAGGCTTAACTCCTGGGCCAAAGCGGCCTTGCGCCCAACAAGGTCATTTTTGGCCGCCGCGATCAAAATGCTGGTCTTGGCCTTGTCTTTCATTTCCCCGGCCACGGCGTAATCCGTCGAAACTTCAGCCAAAGGAAACGGGACATATTTCTCGATCTCGAATTTCATGGAAGATTCCAACTCAGCCTTACTCATCAAAGGGAGTTCCACATAACGGGAAACCACACCCTGGCCGCTGAGCGACAGGACACACACCTCTTCCTGCGAAGCCCCGCTTTTTTTTATGGCCCTGCTGACCGTGTCGCGAACATTCTTCTGATCGATCTTTTCGACCGCGTATCCCAAAAGGACAAAAGGCTGTTTGTCTGTATCCAGGCGCGCGATCTTAACCGAATCCGTTCCGATATCCAGGCCCAGAAGGCCTCCGGCCGGCTCGGCTTCCGGGATCCCCTGACGCAAAAGGCCCTGGACGGCCTTAAGGCCTTTGGCGAACTGTTCTTTAAGATAACCGCTGTCTATGACCTGTTTCTTCATCACTCGATCTCTCTCCAGCTGATCATCTGTGCCACTCCGCTGGCCCCGAGGCCGTTGATCATGCTCTCGACGGCATCCATGAAAAAGCCATTATACGATATCGTCGCGTTTCCATTCAAGTCGGAATCCGTTCCGGACCATACGCCGCCGTCGACATTCAAATTTCCGCCGCCGCCGTTGACCCTGAATTTCCCCGTCGTGTAAATACACCCTGCGACCTGGCCATTGCCGTTAATGGTCGTATCCGAGGTATCCTCGGGATCCGTCAACACATTGCCCACAACGAGGAAGAACCCTCCGATGGTCCCGATATCCCCGTTGAGCACCATATCCCCTTCCACATACACCACATTCGGGGTACCGGTCGCCGGATCGGCCGGATCCGTGGGAGCAGAAAACCAGAAACTGGAAGGATAGGAATCCTTGTTTTTCTGGACCTGGGACAACCGCGCCGCGTCGTAGAGATTCCCCTGGCTGACTGCGATGGCGCGCAGGACCATAAAGTCGAATTGCGCCAGCGGCGAAACATTGGCGTCCTGCGTGACGGTTCCGTTGACATTGCCGGAATTGTCCACGCTGTTGGCGTAAATAATGTCCCCTGTCACGGAATAACTGGTTCCGTTAAAATCAATATCGTGGGAAGAATAAATAGCGTAATCATAAAAGTTAGGAGGCGTCTGTTTCCTGATAATCGCCTCGATCCTGCGCTGGGCGCGGGCGTCGGCTTTGGAAGGAATATACCCCCTGGCATCAATAGAACGCCTGGTGGAAGACAGAACGGTCACGACCGTCTCATATTCTCCCCGGCCAAGGGCCACAGGAGCGCCGCTGCCGGAATAGTTGAAATTGTCGTCCAGTTCCCGGATGGTCCTGTCCACCCCGGCTTCCGCCAGATAAAAGGCCTCCAGCCTTTCCCTGGAAATATCCATAAGCTTCCTGTCGCTGACGATCCGGCTGAAAAAAAGAGTTCCCAGGATCAGAAGCACGGCCAGCACGAGATAAGACGCGACAAGGATCGAACCCCTTTTGCCTTTAAATCTTTTGCTCAGTCTCTTGAACATAAGCCCCTCTCTCGCCCTTAATTCCTCAGCATCACAGACGTCGACAGACTCTCCGTCAAGGTCCTGTTAAACTGATCCTGTTTCTGGGCGGTCAAATTTATCTGGACCACACGGGATAATCCCGCCTGCCGCTGAAAAGTCATATTCGCGATATGATTGGCCAGGACCCTGACGCTTGCGCCTTCTGTCCGCAGGATCTGACCGGAAGACAGGGAATAATTGATCGGATTCGCGCTCCAGTTAACGGCTCCGCCCGACAGAACTCCGCGCGACACATTAAAAGACAAAGACGGACACAGGGTCCCGCTGGAAGGACAGGAAATCTGTATTTCAGAGCTCTGCGGCAAATCCGTCAACATCTGGCCCAGGGCCTTCCTGAGTTCCTGCTGGAGGGTGATCTGCGCGTCCACGGAATACCAGGTGCGGCGGCCGGAAGACAGCATCATCAGCAAAGCCCCCATGACGATCGTTGAAATAAAAAAAACAACAAGGCCTTCCAGCAGGGTAAAACCTCTTTTTTCCATCAGCCTTATTCGATCGGGTCGTCTCATCTTTGCGACATGAGGGTTGTCACCTGCACGGGAGAATCCAGGATGCCGTTGCCGTTGGCATCGGAAAAGACCAATGCACCGGAACTCTCCTGACATTCCCCGATGATCCTGTCGTTCTTCTGTTTCCAGCAGACACCCGCGTCCACACGCAACAGAGAAGCATTGGAATTATTGATCACAACATATCCCAGGCTTTGGTTGGCGGCCATTTGAGGAACCTGGAAAACATGCCCATTGTATGTGCCATAAACGCTGGTAAAAGCGATCCCCCTCATATTTTCCAGGACAGCCTTGGTCTCTACCAGCGCCATGTGCGTGTTTCTCGTTGTCTCTGCCAGTTCAAAACAGGCGACATAGGTGGCCAGAAGCCCTACGAGAACGACCACGACAATACCGCAGACAATCATGAGTTCCAAAAGGGTAAAACCGCCGGATTTTTTGATCTTCTTTAAGGAAGGAATATTCATAAAGTCTTTATTATTAATATAATACTATCTTAATGTTTTACAAACAAAAGTCAATGAAATTCATGCCCTTTTAAAAAAATCAGGGTGTTAAAAAAGGTCTTTTGAAGGGAGATGAGAACGACGGGTCATAAAAAAAGCGGCTGCCGTAAAGCAGCCGCTTTTTTTTCAACTCCAACTGTTATTCGATCGGTGTGCCGCTGGAGGAGTTTCCAACTCTGACAACTCCGGATTGATCGACGTAGAATGAACGCACGCCGGTCACGTTTGCTGTCTGAGGTGTGCCGACAACACTGTACGTGTTGCCGCCGCCCGCGATCGTGAACGTGTAACCCGACTTGTTGCCGCCCGCGAGGACGGAATCAATATAAGGCGGATTAGACGCATTCAGACTGGTCAAGGCGCTTGGATAAGCCGGAGGCGATTGCGCGGCGCGATAAGACTCCATGGCTGTGCTCAGAGTCCTCATAGCCGCGATGGCTGTGGCCTCATTAGCGCTTAATCTTGCCCTCAGAAGGTTCGGAATCGCGATCGCTGCCAATAAAACAATGATGGCGACAACGATCATGATTTCTACAAGCGTAAAACCTTTTTTTGAACGCATTTGCTTCTTTCCCCCTTTCCTGGCTCAGATTGACCTTACGCTTATTTCTCAAAAAGTAAAACTATGCCTGGTATTTGAAGCGCAAAGCCTGCCAATGATTTACAGTAATTTTACCCCACCTCCTTTCCTTTAGTCAATAAAAATTTTTGATATAAAAAATGGCTTAAACCGTCCCTCAAAAAGGGCAACAAATAAAAAACCTATTCCCTTCTTGCGCGAGATTCTGGGAATAGGAGCACGTGAAAACTTCATTTCGGCAGCCGGCTGCCATCGCTTATGAGATACGATCAGGCCCTATAGCTTTGTGCCCCACTCTTTCGAACCTCTCTTTAGAAGAGGCCCTGCCTTCGGCAGGATGGTTTACCTTTTTCGTTTAGCTTAACAAAAGTATAACATGAATTGATGGGATTTCAAGCCGGGATGGGCGTATGGCTAAGGGCATATGGCAAGAAAAGAAATCAGAAGGCTGAGGGACGAAACCAGTCGACAGGCCACGGGCCAGGAGTCCACAGAAACCGAAGGACGAAAGCACGAAGGACGAAAGCAGTCCACAGGCCACGGGCCACAGAAACCGAGCGACGAAAGCACGAAGAGCAATTAAGAATGAAGAATGGGCTTAGAGCGTATGGCTAAGGGCTTATGGCAAAAACGAAGCCGGAAGCCAGAAATCGGAACGGAAATCTGACGTCTGAATTCAGAAGTCCGAAATCAGAAGACCGAAATCAGAAGACCGAAAATCAAAGTTCAATTCTTCATTCTTAATTCTTAATTTTTAATTGTTTCTATGATTTCGGGTTTGGGATTTGGAAATTAGGCCAGGCTGACAACTGATAGGTCGGAAGTGAGAAGAGACCGAAGATAAAGCGCAAAGGACGTTTATCTGATGAGTTCGGTGATCTTAAAGATCGGCATAAAGAGGGCGATGACAATGCCGCCGATGATAATGCCGAGAAACCCGATGACCAGCGGTTCGATCATGGAGGTGAGGCCTGAAACCGCGGCGTCCACCTGTTCGTCGTAGAAGTCCGCGATCTTGGTGAGCATCTTCTCCAGCTGGCCGGTTTGTTCCCCCACGGATATCATCCGCACGACCATGGGCGGAAAAACGCCGCTCTTGGACAGAGGCTCTGCGATAGGCTCGCCTTCACGGATGGACGTGCGCGCGTTGGCCACGGTTTCCTCCACCACCATGTTCCCGGAAGTCTTGCCGACAATATCCAGGGCGTTGAGAATAGGCACGCCGCTTTTGACCAGTGTTGAAAGAGTTCGTGAAAATTTGGCGACAACGACTTTGCGCATCAGGGGGCCGAACACAGGCACGCGCAGGGTCAGCGCGTCGAACTGATACCGCCCTTTCGGCGTGTTGATATACTTTTTTCCGGCGAACACAAGGGCCACGACGGCCCCGACAACAAATGGAAAAAACCGCCGCAGCGTGTCTGAGATCAAGATCAGGATCTGCGTGGGCAACGGCAAGGTCCCGCCCAAAGAAGCGAATATGCCTTTGAATGTGGGCACGACCTTAACAAGAAGGACGATGGTGATCAAAACGGCCATGCTGACAACAACAGCCGGATAAACCAGGGAAGATTTCACTTTTCTCTGCAGGGCGCTGGATTTCTCCAGATAGCTGGCCAGCCTGTCTAAGATCTCATCCAGGAGTCCGGAGGTCTCCCCCGCCCTGACCATGTTGACGTAGAGATTGGAGAAAATCCTGGGATGTTTTCCCAGGGCTTCATGAAGACTGGAACCGCTCTCGATATCTTCCTTGATCTGCAGCGTCACACCGGAAAGAATCTTGCTTTCCGCCTGCTCGCTCAATATTCCCAGGGCCTGCACCAGCGTGATGCCGCTTTCCACCATCGTGGCCAGCTGACGCGAGAAAATAACGAGGTCGTCGAGTTTGACCCCGCTCTCGGCCACTTTTTTGCGGGCGCGCTCTTCTTTGACGGAAATAACAATAAGGCTGCGTTTGTGCAGGGCGGCAATGGCGTCATGCTCGGTAGCCGCTTCGATCACGCCCGACATCCGCAGGCCTTGATTGTCCTTGCCGACGTATCCGTATAAGCCCATGCGCTTCTCTCTTTGTTTTAAGAAAAACTTTCAACCACTTTCAAAAAAGCTTCCACCGCTTTGGGATCAAACTGAGTCCCTGAATTCCTGCGGATCTCCTCGATCGCTTCATGCGTGGTCAAGCCGACCTTGCGGTAAGGCCTTGCCGAAACCATGGCGTCGTAACTGTCTGCCACGGCCATGATCCTGGCGCCCAGGGGGATCTGTTCTCCCGACAGGCCGTCCGGATAGCCCTTGCCGTCCCATCGTTCGTGATGATGCTTGACAATATCGATGACGTGGTCCAGGAACTTCAGAGGTTCCAGGATCTGGGCCCCCTTTTCCGCATGAAGCCTGATCTCGCCGACTTCCGTTTCCGTCAAAGCCGAAGGTTTGCTGAGCACGCTGTCATGGACGCCGATTTTTCCGAGGTCATGAAGCTGGCAGGCGTCCTTTATATCGTTGATATAGAGCGCGTCGACCTTCATTTCCCGCGCAATGGCTTCGGCATAACGCGTGACGTTGTCGGAATGGGAAAAGGTGTAATGATCTCTGGCATCAATGGCGTGCGCCAGGGCCTTGATCGTGCGCATATATGTCTCTTTCAGGTCTTCATAAAGCCGCGTGAGGTTCTTGGTGCTCTCTTCAATACGCTTGGCCAGCAGCAGATTCTGTTTTTGAAGGGAGATATTGCGCTCTTCAATACCCTTGAGCGACCGGCTGTTATTCACAACGAACTTACGGATCTCAAAGGCCTGTTTGGTCTTGAAATAAACCTCGTCCGAACGCAAAGGCTTGTAAAGATAATCCGTCGCCCCTAAAATAAGCGCCTCCTGGACAAGATTGGCCTGGTCCTGATAACTCATCAGGACGACCCCGACGGATTCGTCCTTATTGCGGAACTCGCGCACCAGATAGCGCACATCCAGGTCTTTGAGCCCGAGTTCCACGAAGACAAGGCCGGGATTCTCCTGTTCAAAAAACTGCAGCCCCAGCCTCGCGGACAAAGCCACGATGGCCTGGAAACCGCGCGTCGTTAAAGCCGTCTTGATCAGCGCGCAGCAGGATTCATCCGTATCGATCACTAAAACTTTAGGTCCGTTCATGGTTAGACATATATTATACAGGATTCTTCATCTGATAAAAATACTTATTCTTCAGTCGTCGCCCTCAAAGCCTCTTCAAGCGTTGTCATGCCCCTTGTCACCAAAAGCATGGCATCGTCCCTCAAGGTCTTCATGCCTTTTTCGTTCAGGGCGAATTCCTTGATCTCTCCGGAAGAAGCCCTGCGAATGATCAGGTTCCGGATGGAATCGTCAATCATCAGGACTTCGTGGATGCCGATGCGTTCAAAATAACCGGACTGGTTGCAATACGCGCAGCCTTTTCCGTGAAAGAATGTCGGTTTTTCTCCCGGCGCAATGACCCGGTCCAATCCCAGCTTCTTCCAGGACTCTTTCGGAATATCCGCGGGTTCCTTGCATCGCGGACAGACCCGGCGGCAGAGGCGCTTGGCCGAGGTCACGATAAGGCTGGAGGCCACAAGAAAAGGCTCGATGCCCATGTCGATCAGCCGGGTAATGGCACCTACCGCGTCATTGGTATGCAGCGTGGACAGAACGACCTGCCCGGTCAAAGACGCCTTGATCGCGATATCCGCGGTCTCGGAATCCCTGATCTCCCCCACCATGACCACATCCGGGCTTTGCCGCAGCACAGACCGCAAACCCGAAGCAAAGGTGAGGCCGATCTCAGGCCTGGCCGCGATCTGCGTGATGCCCTCCACCTGATACTCGACGGGGTCTTCGATGGTCACGATATTGGATTCCGGCCTGTTCAATTTGTTAAGAATCGAATAAAGGGTCGTTGATTTTCCGCACCCCGTAGGCCCGGTGATAAGGATCATTCCATAAGGCTTTGTGACCGCTTCCTCAAAAAGCCGGCGCGGCTCTTCCGTCATGCCTAAGGAATCGAAACCCAGCGATAATTTCGACTTATCCAGCGTCCTGAGGACGAATTTCTGGCCGAACGTCGTCGGAAGAGCCGAGACGCGAAAATCAATTTCACGGTCCTTGAGCTTGACCTTGAACCGGCCGTCCTGCGGCAGCCGGGCCTCGGTGATGTCGAGGCCTGAGATGATCTTCAGACGCGCCAGGACGGCGTTTTGATTTTTCCGGGGAAGCCTGAAAACATCGTAGAGGTGGCCGTCGATGCGGTAACGCACGCGCAGGTCATGCTCGGAGGGTTCGATATGGATATCGGAAGCGCGCTTCTTTAACGCCTCCGTCAGCATCAAATCCACGATCTTGACGATGGGGGCCTTTTCGCTTTCCTCAACGACCGCGCCCAGCTCGATCGTGCCGTCCATCTTGACAACCTCTACGTCCCCGCCCTTCTCCTGTTCTTCCAGGACGCTGGTCATATCATCTTCCGGGGACATGCCCTTAAAAAATTTATCCAGCGCCTTGATAATGTCTTTTTCGCCCGCCAGGACCACGTCGATATCAAAGCCTGTTACGGCCTTGAGGTCGTCGAGAGCGAAAATATTCAAAGGGTCGCTCATCGCCACGCTCAGGACATTGCCGATCTTGGACAAAGGGACAACCTTGTACTGGCGGGCCATCTTCTCCGGAAGCAGCTGGATCACCTGCGGATCGATCTTATACTTGCCCAACTCCAGATAAGGGATGAAAAGCTCTTTGGAAAGGACGGCTATCAATTCCTTTTCCTTCACATACCCCTGCCGGATCAGGATATCCCTGAGATTTTCACCGCTCTGGGCCTGGAGTTTTTCAGCCTTCTCCAGGTCCTGAGGCGATAATAATTTGGCCGCCAGGAGAGCGTCCGTTAATCGTTTTTTTAGGGTTGCCATTGTTTTGTCTTTCCACACACCAGGAGTTCAAGAATTCGGACTGCCAGCTACTGGCTTAATTTCCAAATCCCAAACCCCAAATCATAGAAACAATTAAAAATTAAGAATTGAACTTTGATTTTCGGTCTTCTGATTTCGGATTTCTGAATTCTGTCTTCTGCTTTTGCTATAAGCCCTTAGCCATACGCTCTAAGCCCATTTTTAATTGTTTTTTCGTCCTTCGTGCTTTCGTGCTTTCGTCCATCGGTACGTCCCCACGTCCTAGCATTCGAAGGATGCGAACGTCCTCACGGTCATCGTCCCTCGTCCATCAGCCTTCCGACTTCCGACTTCTGATTTCGTTTTTGCCTCCCTCATCGGCTATCGGTCAATCGCCTCATCCGGCGCCGTTACGCGCAAAACCTCTTCCAGGGAAGTGAGCCCTTCCATGGCTTTTTTCAGCCCGTTTTCACGCAGGGTTCTCATGCCCTCTTTTCGCGCCATGGCCTTGATCTGCGATTCCTGCGCCCTGTTGATGATCAGTTCGCGGACAGCCGGGGTCAGGGCCAGCACCTCGCCGATAACGGTGCGGCCGGAGTACCCGATATTAAAACACCGCTTGCATCCCTTGCCGCGGTAAAAATTCGAATCCTTTTCCGCCCCGCAAAGACCGAGGGTTTTGGCCAGGGAAGCATCCACTTGATAACTCTCCTTGCAGGACTCACAGACCTTGCGTACAAGACGCTGGTTCAAAATACAGATGATGGAGGAAGTGATCAGAAAAGGTTCGACGCCCATATTGACCAGGCGCACGATGGTGCCCGCGGCCGTTGTCGTATGGAGCGTGCTCAAGACCAAATGCCCGGTCAGGGCGCTTTTGATAGCGATATCCACAGTCTCAAAATCCCTGATCTCTCCCACCATGATCGTGTCCGGGTCCTGCCGCAGAATAGAACGCAGACAACTGGCAAACGTCAGGCCGATCTCCGGCCTCACGCTCACCTGGTTAATGCCTTCCAGCTGGTATTCCACCGGGTCTTCGACGGTAATAATATTGTCTTCCGGCGTATCGACATATTTAAGGACGGAATAGAGCGTGGTCGTCTTCCCGGAGCCCGTGGGTCCGCACACCAGGATCATGCCATGGGGTTTGTCGGCGGCCTCTTTGAGCGTGGCGAGCGTCGCGGCGTCGAATCCCAAACGGTCGAGATCCAGAGTGGCCATGCTCTTGTCCAGGATACGCAGGGCCGCCTTCTCGCCGAAAAAAGACGGCAGGATGGATACGCGGAAATCGACAAAACGGTCCTGGATACGGACCTTAAAACGGCCATCCTGGGGGAGCCGATGCTCGGCGATATCGAGTTCCGACATGACCTTGATGCGCGAAACAATGGGCTCATGAAATTTCAAAGGCGGCCCTTCGATCTCGCGCAACATTCCATCGACACGCACGCGGACGCGCATAGAGCGCTCCCAGGGTTCCAGCAAAATGTCGCTGGCATTCATCTCGATGGCCTTCTCCAAAAGCAGGTTGGTGATCTTGATGACAGGCGCCTCTTTGGTCAGCCGCACCAGCTCCTGCGTGTCCGGCATGCCCTCCTGCGTGGCGCGCACGACCTCAATGTCCATATCCGAAATGTCTTTGATGATCTCATCGATGACCTGCGTGGCGGGCTGTTCATAATGGCGCTCGATCGTCAGCAGGATCTCCCGCTGCTCGGCGATAATGGGGTTGATCTCATAGCCCGTCAACGTCTTGACATCGTCGATGGCAAAGACGTTCAAGGGGTCGGCCATGGCCACGGTCAGGCTCTTTCCCATCTTGGCGAGGGGAATGATCTGATAATGTTTGGCCATCTCCTTGGGGATGAGTTTGATGATTTCCGGATCGATTTTGAAACGGGCGAGCGAGATGGGAGGAAACCCCAGGCCTTCGCTCAAGGCCAGAAGAAGATCCTTTTCACTGATCAGATTCAGTTTGACGAGACAATCGCTTAATTTTCCGCCATGCTCTTTCTGGACCTGGAGCGCGAGCTTCAGGTCATCCTCGGAAATAAGCTTGTTCTTGATCAGGATCTCCTGCAGGCGTTCTCTTAAAGAACCCATCGGGATTTTCCTATAGATTTTGGGGTCAGAGATGACAAGGTGGCGTCCACGGCTGCGCGCATAAAATATGAGGGAAATTTCTTAGAACTCAATGGCGGAATTTTATTTTTCAAAGCCATTCAACCTACTTTTTAACATAACTCCTCTCGATGGCCTTTTTGATGTCTGTCCCCGTGCTCACGAACGCCTGGACAACGCAATGCGTGATCGTTTCCACATCTTCAATGGCCTGCGTATTGAGAGGGTTGGACATAGCGACCGTAAGATTATTGCCGATCTTGTCGATCGGGATCAGACAGTATTGCCGGGCGACCTGTTCAGGGACGATCCGGGAAACCTCCGCGTCGATATCGTAATTGTTCAAAGGCAGGTACGGATAGCCGTATTGCGCGGTCAGGACCTGCGCGATATCCTCCTCGCGCGAGAACCCGAGATGGACGAGGATTTCGCCGATCAAGCCGCCGTTGACCCTCTGATATTCCAGGGCCTTCTGAAGCTGTTCAGGAGAGATGATCTTTCTCTCGATCAAAAGCTCGCCCAGTTGCTTTGTGGTAACCCGTTTTAATGATGCCATCTTATGCCTTTGGTCCCGCGGTCCTGACCCCGGCGATCTCCAGGGCCTTCTGCAGCAGGACGGCCGCGTCAGCCCCGTCAATCGGATTTTCCACGACGCTCAGGTTAAAGGCCAGCCGTTTTCGCTGGTCGGCGTCCTGAAGGGTCTGCGTTAACTTCTCCTTGATCTGCTCGGCGATATGTTCGGCCTGCCGTTTGTTCTTCTGAGGAAAAACAATACAGAAAATGCCTTCTTCCAGGCGGGCGGCCCTGTCGATCTCGCGCACAAAAGCCTTCAGCAAAGAGGCGACCTTGACCAAGGCTTCATCCGCCGCCGCGTCCCCGAAATTCTGCCGGAAGAAAACGACATTCGAAAGGGCTACGACGACCAGGGAACAGGGCTGCTGCAGGGAAATCGCCCGAAGGATCTCCTCTTCAAAACGCATGATGACATACCGCTTGTTGAACAGGCCGGTCAAAGCATCCTTGACTTCCAGGTCCTTGACCTTGTGAGACAGAAAATCATTTTCCACGGCGATGGAAAGCTGTTTGGCGAAAATGCTGAGCAACTCCACATCATCGTTGGTATAGCGGAATTTTTCCAGCTGATTGCCGATAATGCAGATCCCATGCGGCTTGCCCTGGACCAAGACCGGATAAATCAGAAGATTGCGCGCGTCGAGAATCTTCAGGAGCTCTTCGGCGACCCCTCCCTGCACGGCCTCATCGACTTTCAAAAACGGCTTGGACGCGGCGAGCAGGTGATAAAGAAGGCCGCTGTTGGAGCTCATCATCAGGCCGGCAACAACCTCGTCGGAAACCCCGTATTGCGCCGCGACATCGAACCCGTCCTGTTTTTTAAAAATAAGGACCGCCAAAGACGACTGCGCCATCTGGGCCAGCTTTGAGATTGTGACGTCAAAAACATCCTTAAGATGGGCGCTTTTTGTGATAAGGTTGCTGATCTGCAACAGGCCGTTCAAGGCGATAACCTGCCGGTTGATCTGCAGATTGATCTCCTTGGTCCTCTCGCCGTAGATCTTGAGCTCGTCCATATTGCTCTTGATCCGCTGGGTGAGTTGATTCAAGGACTGTCCCAGTTCTCCGATCTCGTCCTCTCTGGAAATATTGATCTGATGGCTTAACTCGCCGTTGGCGATCACCTTGACTTCAGAATTGATTTCGATAATGGGATCAATAATGCGTTTGATGACGATAAAGCCCAGGATCGACAACAGGACGATCGTAACGATAATGATCAATAGAAAATTTCTGGGAAGAACGCTGGGAAAAACAAAATTCAGGAGGGCCAGGATCGGGATGATGGACATGAGGCAGAAGGCGATGATCAGCTGAGGCCTCAGGGACCGGGATGAAATGGACAGCTTCTTTGCAATATTTTTCGCCATGGCTCTCTCCATCTTCCGCTACTCTTTAAGGACAGCGATTGCCGTAACTTTCGATAAGCTATACATTAACATAATTTGCGGGGAACGTCAACGTTTTTGGTCGGCTCGCCGGTCAAAAAAACGCTCTTTTTCGCGGGCAGGCCCGTATCAATCAAAGCCCAGGGCAGGTCCTCCTCATTGGACCGTTCTGCCGTAAAATCCTCCGCGCGCAAACCCGCCCTGTCCAAAGCCTGTTCCCATAACCGCGGGTTAAAATGCTCATCCCAGGCGTCAAAACGCGCGCCGGCCGTAAAAGCGTTTTCAATGACATCCGCGCATCTTCTGTCCCCCCTGGCCAAAACACCCTCAACACGGCTCATCCGGGGATCATGGAATTTCAAATGAATAAACCCGCGCGCGGACCCAAGAGTTTTTTTCAAAAATGCCTGCTTGGCCTGGAGTTCAAAAGGAGGACACGCGGCTGAGCGCTGGAAGGGCGTATGAGGCTTAGGGACAAAATTGGAGATCGTAACATTGAGCCGGGCGGGATGGCCGTCGAATTCCTTTTTGAGTCGCGAGAGGGCCAGGCAGAAGGAAATAATTTCCTTTAAGTCCTCCTCCGTTTCCGTCGGCAAACCGATCATGAAATACAGCTTCAGGGACTTGTAGCCCGACGCGAAGGCCTGACGGGCGGAATCCATGATATCCTCCAGCCGCAAGGCCTTGCCCAGGATATCCCTGAGCCTCTGACTGCCGGCCTCCGGGGCAAACGTCAAAGTCGTCTTCCTCATGCTGGAAAAAACCTGCGAGAGGTCTCCGACCACGGTTTTGGCGCGTAAAGACGGCAGGGAAATGCTGACCCCCTTGTCCTTGAATTCCTCAAACAGGGCGCCGACGATCTCGGCGAGCTGAGGATGGTCGGAACTTGATAACGACAACAAAGAGATCTCTTCATATCCTGTCATCCGGTAGAGTTTGCGGATCAGGGAAAGGACTTTTTCTTTCTTCAGGATCCTCAAGGGATAAAAAGCGGCATAAGCCTGGCAAAAACGGCACCCATGCGGGCAGCCTCTCATGATCTCAATACTGAGCCGGTCATGGACAATCTCGATATAAGGCAGGATCCAATAGGAAAAGTCCATGGCGCGGTCCAGCCGGCGCACAAATCTTTTTAAGATCCTGGAAGGCGCCCCCGGGACAACGGGCTGCAAGGCCGTTCCCGCCGACGCCTTTTCATAAAAAGCGGGAACATAGACACCCTTGATTCGCGAAAGGACCTTCAGAATCCCCGGCTTGTCAACCTTTCTCCTCTTGCAGACATCATATTTCCTGAGCAATTCCAGGACAGCCTCTTCCGCTTCGCCGATGACAAAAACATCGATAAACGGGGCCATGGGTTCCGGATTAAGACAACACACACCTCCGGCAATGACCAGGGGCCAGGACCCATGGAACCGGTCTGAGGCCCGCAAAGGGATGCCGCTCAACGCGAGAATATTCAGGACATTTGAATAACTGAGTTCATATTGCAGGGAAAAACCGAGGACATCAAATGACTTCACAGGGACCTGGGATTCGAGGGAAAACAACGGGATTGCCCGGCTTTTTAACAACGCCTCCATATCCACCCAGGGACTGAATGTCCTTTCGGCGGCGAACGAAGATTGCTTGTTGATCACATCGTAGAGGATCCTCAGGCCGAGATGGCTCATGCCGATCTCATAAACATCCGGAAAAGCCAGGCAGACCTTGACAGCGGCCCTGGCCAGGTCTTTGCGCGCGCAGCCCCTCTCCCCGCCGATGTAACGGGCGGGTTTCAAGACGGAAAGCAGCGCTTCTTTGTCGAGGGCGAGTTGTGACATGGGTTAGCTTATGCGTATGGCTCATAGCTTATGGCTAAGAGCATAGGGCAAAAACAGTACAAAAAATAGGGTCTAGGGACTAGGGGCTATTACTGACTGACTCAATTTCCAAATCTCAATCATAGAAACAATTAAAAATTAAGAATGAAGAATTGAACCTTGATCAATGGACGGTGTCTTCGACCTTCGGTCTTCTGACTTCGGTCCTCTGATTTCGGACTTCTGAATTCAGACGTCAGATTTCCGAATTCCGATTTCTGGCTTCCGGCTTCGTTTTTGCCATAAGCTATTCGCTATACGCTATAAGCTCATTCTTAATTCTTCATTTTTCATTCTTAATTGCTCTTCGTGCTTTCGTCCATCGGTACGTCCCCACGTCCTCACGGTCATCGTCCCTCGGTTTCTGTGGCCCGTGGCCTGTGGACTGCTTTCGTCCTTCGTGCTTTCGTCCTTCGGAACGTCCTCACGTTATTTCTGCCTGGCAATGCTCAATACGATTCCAATCGCCGCCATGTTAATGACCAAAGACGATCCGCCGTAACTCATAAACGGCAGGGGCAGGCCGACCACAGGGCACATGCCAATATTCATGGCAAGATTGATAAAAGCGTGGAAAAAAATAAGGGCGGCCACGCCCGCGGCCAGAAGACGGCCGTAAAGGTCACGCGACATATCCGAGACCCGCAAAATCATGATCACAAGCAAGGCATAAAGAACGACCAGGACCAGGCTTCCCAAAAACCCCCATTCCTCCCCCCAGACGGAAAATATGAAATCCGTATGCCTCTCGGCCAGGAAATTGAGCTGGCTTTGCGTGCCGCTCATCCAGCCTTTTCCGAAAAGACGCCCGGAGCCGATGGCGATCTTGGACTGAATGATCGTGTATCCGGCGCCCAAAGGGTCGGAGTTGGGATTCAGGAAAACCATCAGGCGGGATTTCTGATAGTCCTTCAAGAAATGCCAGAAGACCGGCATGAATGCCCCGGCTGCCAGAATCAGGCCAGCCAAATACCTCACGCGAATGCCGGCCAGGAAAGCGATCGATAAAAAAATAAACAGATACACGACAGCCGTGCCGAGGTCAGGCTGCAGAAGGACCAGAGCCACAGGCAGCAATGTCAGCGACAAAGGCGCGAGCAAACCTCTGGAAACCCCGGCAGACCCCAAATCCGCCTGAAGGTCCTGCGGCCCCTTAGAACTGAAATACTGCGCCAGGACAAGGATCAGGGCGAATTTTCCTATTTCCGAAGGCTGAAAAGAAAATTCGCCCAAAGAAATCCATCGCTGAGCCCCCATAATGGCGCGGCCTGAAAAAAGAACCTGGGCCAGGGTCGCCACGCTCAGGACATAGAGCGGGATCGAACTCCAGCGCAGCTTTCTGTAATCCTGCAACGCCACCAAGGCCATGACGCCCAGGCCGACGCCCATCCACAAGAGCTGCTTGACGAAAATGTCCTGCTTGGCGAAGATGCCCTTTTGATGGCAGCTGCTGTAAAGACAGATGATGCCGAACGCCAAAAACAAAAAAAGGATGAGCACAATGATTTTTTGCGGCCGCGAGGACATCACAGCTTCCCCCTCCTCTGCCCTTCTTCCAAAAGCTCACGGGCCAGCCCTACGGCGTAATGGCTTGTCCCCGCGTTTTCCAAAAGGACACAAAAGGCGTATCGCGGCGAGCGCAGCGGGAAAAAACCCGCCACCCATCCGTGAGATTCGCTTCCCTGCACCTGGGCCGTGCCTGTCTTGGCGCAGATCTCAAGGCCGGCGATATTCAGCGCGTGGGCCGTTCCGCTCGCCAGAGAAACCGGGCCGCGTAAGGATTGGCGCAATAATTCCAGGTGACGGGCGTCCATTTTCAGAGGACGCCTTAGCGGTTCTCCCAGGTCCTCTCCCCCGGCCTTGGCGCAAAGGCGCGGCTGGACCAAAAACCCCGTGGCGATAGAGGCCATCATGCGCGTCAATTGAAGGGGCGTTGTCAGGACAAAACCCTGGCCAATGGAAAAGTTTGCCGTGTCTCCGTCGTACCATCCTTCCCTCTTTGCCAGACGCTTCCACATCCGGCTTGGAATAAAACCGGATGCCTCCGCCGGCAGATCAATGCCCGTGGCAGAAGCAAGGCCGAATTCCTGCGCCGTGCGCGCCATTTGATCAGGGCCCGCCGATAACCCCATCCGATAAAAATAAATATCGCACGAATGGGCCATGGCCGCCCTGAAATCCTGTGTTCCATGGACATCCCAGCATTTGAAAAAACGATTGCCGACTTTCATCTGTCCATGGCAAAGAAAAGATGTCGACGGGGTCCACTGCTTATCGGTCCTCATGGCCGCTTCGACCGTCACCACCTTAAAGATCGATCCCGGCGGGAACTGACCGCTGACAGCCCGGTTAAAAAGCGGAGCGTCCTCGGAATTCAAATAATAATTCAAGGCATGGCGGTCGGTCCGCGTCACAAAAACATTCGGATCGAACGCCGGTGAACTGCTCAATACGACGACATCGCCGGTGTCAACGTCCATCACGACCACGGCCCCCCTTTTTCCTTCCAGGAGCCGGTCGGAAACCTGCTGGAGCTCCAGGTCAATGGTCAACGTCACATCCTCGCCGGCGACAGGAGGCTTGTATCCCAAAAGCCTCACCTGACGGCCTCTGTTGTCCACCTCGATCTGCCGCCCTCCCTTTTCCCCCCGCATAACAAGATCCAGCCGTTCCTCAATACCGCTGTAGCCTACGCGGTCCTTGATATCATATCCGTAATCCTTGAGTCTTGTGATGCGGCTTTTGTCGATCTCCCCCATATAGCCCAGGACATGGGCAGCCGTCTTCGCAAAAGGATAAATCCGGCGGCTGTTCAATTCAACGGCCACACCCGGCAAATCCAGTTTTTCCTCCTCCAGCCGGATGGCCATGATTTTCGTCACGCCTTCGGCGATGAGAACAGGCGTAAAAGGGTTCAGATACCCCCTGTCATAGCGCCGTTCAATCTCGCGCGCGTCCAGAGAAAGGATCCGGCCCAGCTCGGCAAACACGGATGTCCTGTCCTTTAATTCCTGCGGGATGATCACCGCGTCAAAAGACAGGGCATTATCCACGATCAAGGCGCCTGTGCGGTCAAAGACGCGTCCGCGATAAGGTTCTTCCGGGATCAGCCGGATCGTATTCCTGAGGGCCAATTCATGATACCGCCCCCCTTTAACCAACTGAACGACCAGCAGGCCGGCGGTCAGGATGGAGAAGCACGCAAGAAGGCTCAGGGTGTAGATTCGGGTGCGCATTTTTTTAGAAACAGGGAAACAGGGTACGCCAGAAGCGCCGTGCCGCAGGCTTCAAGAAAAGTCCTTCCTAAAAACAAAAAGGAATACGGCATCATCCGGCCGGAGGAGAACAAGGCCAGAAAAAAAGCGATGTGATTGTTCAGGATCTGTCCCAGAAAGACCAGGGGATAAATGAACAGCCGGTTAGGCCGATAGATGATGCGCGACAGAAAGGCGGCGGCAAAGGCACAGGCCAGATAAGAGATCATAAAAACACCAAACCCGCTCATAGCGGTCAAATCCTGCCAGAACCCGCACCAGAGGGCGTAGCAGACAAACGGCTTGGTTTCCAGATAATGAAAAAATGTAAAGATCAGGACCAGGGCCAGCAAGGGATCGAACAGAAGCCACGGGTGAGGCAAAAACTGATGGAAAGCGTATTCCAGGATCACCAGGGCCGGGGCCGCGAGGAATTTAATCATTTTTGAATGAAGTCACGATCAGAACGTAATCCAGGCAGGCAAGGTTCACCTCCGGCTCTATGATCGCGAATTTGCTCAAACCGCTGGATTCCATACCCACCAGCTTGACACGGCCTATGGGAATATTTTCCGGATACGTCATATTCAAACCGCTGGTCGCGACCATGTCCCCTTCCGCGATATCACTGTCAGGATCCAGAAAACGCAATTTGCAGCGGCCGTCAAGGCTTCCTGAAACCAGACCCTGTTCCCCGGTCCGGACATTTATGGCCGGAACAGCCAGATCGGGATCATTGAGCAGGATGGCCCTGGAGGCGTATTGCCCGATCTCAAGCACGCGCCCTGCCAGGCCGGCGGAGGTCATAACGGGGTCGTCCTTGCTGATTCCGTTCGTGCGTCCGCGGTCTAAAATAAGATAAGTCCCGAATAATCCGAAATCCCTGCCGATGACAGAGGCCGCAACCGTGCGAAATTCCGCCCTGCCCTTCAAATCCAAAAGATCCCTGAGCCGCGTGTTCTCCTGCTCAAGCGCGTCTTTCTCAAAAAGAGATCCTTTGAGTCTCTGATTCTCCTTCTCGAGGGCCTTATTTTCCCAATAGTTCTTATGGAAAAAAATAAAGGCCCGGAATTCCTGGCCAAGAATTCCAAGCCCTGAAAGGGGCACACGGGCCGTATCGGAAAATGTGGAACGCAGGTAAGAGGGAAAGCGCTGAAATGAAAAAAAGACAAGGACCAAAAACAGGAGGGCAAAAACGGAATATTGTATCAGTTTTCTTTTGGCGAGAAACACATCGGCTCTGTCTTTAAAGAGGCTTCCGCGAAAAAACGGTTATATGCCTTCGGTTCTTGTCACGACCGTCACATCGCGCAGATAACGGCTCTCCAGCTCCAGGATCTTGCCGGTGCCCAAGGCCACAGCCGTCACAGGGTCCTCGGCGATATGCACGGGAAGACCGGTTTCTTCAGCGATGATCCGGTCCAGGCTTCTCAACTGCGAACCGCCCCCCGCCAGGACAATGCCCCTGTCGATCAAATCCGCGGCAAGCTCCGGAGGTGTCCTCTCCAGGGCGATCTTCGTCAAATCCACAATGGCCCGGACAGGCTCGGCGATAGCGTCACGGATCTCTTCTGACGTAATCGTCACCATTTTCGGCAAACCGGCGACCAGGTCCCTTCCCCGGACTTCCAGGCTCAACTCCTCTTCCAGGGGATAGGCGGAACCGACCTTGATCTTGATATCTTCGGCCGTCCTTTCACCAATCATCAAATTGTAATTCTTTTTAAGATATTCCACGATCGCCACGTCCAACTCATCGCCCGCGATCCGTATCGACTTGGAAAACACGACGCCTGAAAGGGAGATGACCGCTACTTCCGTCGTCCCGCCGCCGACATCCACGATCATATTTCCGGCAGGTTCATGGATCGGAAGGCCGACACCGATGGCCGCGGCCAAAGGCTCTTCCACCAGATGGACCTCCCTGGCCCCCGCGCGCAGCGCGGAGTCCCGGACAGCCCTGCGCTCCACTTCCGTAATACCGGAGGGGATCGCGATGACCATGCGGGGAGAAACCAAAACGCGCCTTCTATGGATCTTCTTTATGAAATATCGCAGCATGGCTTCGGTGATGTCGAAATCCGCGATGACGCCGTCTTTCATCGGCCGGATAGCCAGGATATTTCCCGGGGTACGGCCCAGCATCTTCTTGGCCTCATCGCCCACAGCCAGAACCCTGTTGACGGTCGCGCCTTTTTTCAAAGCCACGACAGAAGGCTCGCACAGGACAATTCCCTCGTTTTTAACATAAACAAGGGTCGTGGCCGTGCCCAAATCAATACCCATATCATTGGAAAACAAACCGGATAGGTAATTAAAGGTCTTTCTGGGGAACATTGATAAAATAGACATGAATTTTATGGGGTTAGAGGTTTGTTTTCGATTTGTTAAATATTAGCAAAGCGCCACCCCGCTGTCAATATATATATGAGGCGACTTGACGCCATACGTTTTTTTAAAACAGAACGCAAAGTCTTTACCGGACAAGAAGATGTTCAAAAACAGACAAAAACTCCGGAAACGATTTCCTTGCGCAGGAAATATCGTCCAACACAGAGTCCTTCTGGCCGGTCAAGGCAGCGACAAACATGCTCATGGCTGTCCTGTGGTCCCCGAAACTCTTAAAATGCCCTGCCTGAAGCCGGCCCGAGCCCTGGATATGAATATCCTCTCTTTTGCCGGATCTTTTCACCGAGACCGTTCCCCCGGCCCTTAAGAGATTCCAAGTCATGGAATGGATGCGATCCGTCTCCTTGACGCGAAGCTCTTCTATGCCCTCGATGACGGTTTTTCCGCGGGCCAGGACCGCGGCCACCATAAGAACCGGGAGTTCATCAATCAGGCTCGCGACCTCCCCGCAAGGTATGCGACAACCGCGCAAAGGACTGGCCAGGACTTCCAGGTCTGCCACAGGCTCATATCCGTTTTTTTTGTTCTTCAAACGGATCTGGCCGCCCATGCGCTGCAAAACACGCACCGCGCCCATGCGCGTGGGATTAACACCCACCCGCTTCAGTAAAATTCTGGAACCGGGGAGCAGAAGCGCGGCGACGATAAAAAACGCCGCGCTGGAAATATCCCCGGGAATGTCCATAAGGCCTGGACTTCTTAAAGGTCCCCCCTGAATTTCCGCCTGCCCTCTGCCGAACCGGATGTTCGCGCCAAAAAATTTCAGCATCCGTTCCGTATGGTCGCGGGAAACACGCGCCGACTCCAGGACCCTGGTTTTTCCTTCGGCAAAAAGTCCGGCAAAAAGAATGGCGGACTTAACCTGGGCGCTGGCAACCTGCTGTTGCCAGGAAATCCCGCGAAGGCTTGAAGGGAAAATGCGCACGGGCAGAAATAACTGCCTGTCTTTCGTCCTGGCCCGGATCAAAGCCCCCATCCGGCGCAAAGGAGCGATCACGCGCGCCATGGGCCTGCGCGACAAGGAAGGGGCTCCTGTCAATTCGGAAAGAAACGGCTGACCAGCCAAAATCCCCATAAGAACACGCGCGCTGGTGCCGGATTCCCCCATATTCAAGATTCCATCCGCCGAAGCAAGCCTTCCTTTTGAAACAAGAGAAACCTCGCCTTTGGCCGGATTTTTTTTGATCCGCACACCGAGGGACTTTAAAGCGGACAGCGTTGTCAGGCAGTCTTCGGAAAATTGAAAATGACGGATAAGCGTGCGGCCGGGGCTTAACGCGGCAAGGATGGCGGCGCGGTGAGAAATGGATTTATCGCCGGGGAGAATGACCGTTCCCCGGAGTTTGCGGCAAGGTCTTATTTTTAAAGGTTTCATTAAGGAAAAATTATATCATGAAACCTGCCTGCCCGCCACTGCTTCCGCCCCTTGTCCTTCTGATTTCTGAACTCGGTCTTCGGATGTCTGATTTCACTGTTTTTTACGCGGCGCTTCGAGATTGATGTCAGGCGTGGCTTTTTTTAAGTCTTCGGGCAGAGGTGAAGAAAATTTCATAAATTCTTTTGTCGTGGGATGTTCGAATCCGAGGTCTTTGGCGTGAAGCGCCAGGCGGGGAAAATTTTTCTTGCGGCCGTAAACAGGGTCTCCCAGGATGGGGTGGCCCAGATAAGACAGATGCACGCGCAACTGATGCGTGCGCCCCGTCTGAGGAAAAAGCTCAAGGGCCGTATAGTCCTGATATCTTTTCAGCACGCGGTAGAACGTGTTCGCCTCTTTCGCGTCTTCGGCAAAGCTGACCGACATCTTTTTTCTGTCCACAACGTGCCTCTTGATGGGGACATCGACAACCCCCTCGTCAAAGGAGATCAACCCCTCGACAAGCGCGATATACCGGCGCTCGATCGTATGCTGCTTAAACTGTTTGGCTAAGGAAAAATGGGCCTTGTTGTTCTTGGCCGCGACCATGACGCCTGAGGTGTCTTTGTCCAGCCGATGGACGATCCCCGGCCTCAGGGCGCTCACTTCGGAAAGTTCCCCGCAATGATGCAGCAGCGCGTGAACCAGGGTATGGAATTCGTTGCCGGCCCCGGGATGAACGACCATACCGGCGGGCTTGTCAACGACGATCAAGTCGTCGTCTTCATGCAGGATAGTCAGCGGAATATCTTCAGGCTCCAGGCCCTTCTTCTCCTGAATCAAAGTTTCCCACTGGAGCTCATCCTCCGGTTTGAGTTTATAATGAGGCTTGACCTTTTGGCCGTTGACCAGGACCTTTCCCTCAAGGATCCAGTCCTTGACAAAGGTCCGGGAGAAATCCGGCTCCATTTGTGTCAGATAAACATCCAAACGGACATTCTCGCCATCTTCGCCGATCACACAGGATCTCAAGGGATGCCTCTGGCTTTCTATAAGATCAGGACCTAAACGGTTTTTTTGGGGAAAACGACGGGGCAAGCGCGAAGACAAGAACCCCTGCCGCGAAAATCGCCAGGCAGATCCATTGGTAAAAACTCAAAGAGAAATAAAACGGTCTCACGTCGCCCCGGAAAAATTCCAGCAGAAAACGCTGCAGGGCCGCGAGCATCAGATAGGCGGCAAAGACACGGCCGTCTCTCTGCGGAGGCAGGATTTTGAGGATCACGAACACGATCAGAAGAGTGAAGGAATCCAGGATCTGGGAAGGAAACAGCGTCTCTCCATGGACAGGGAAAAAGATCCCGTGAGCGGACGGATGGCCGTAGCAGCATCCGTTGTAAAAACAACCGATACGGCCTATGGCCTGCCCCAGGGCCAGATAAGGCGCGCAAAGATCGATGACGGGCAGGACCGCAAGCCGTTTGACCTTCAAAAAAATAATTCCGCCGGTCAGGGCGCCGATAAAACCGCCGAACCAGATCAGGCCGCCATGCTGAAGTTTGACGATCTCCAGGGGGTCCCGGAGAAATTCCGGTAAATTCAGGGCCACATACAACAGGCGCGCGCCGATAATACCCGTTACAAGAAGAAAAACCGTAAAAACGCTGATAGTCTCAGAGGGCATACCCCTGCGTTCGGCCTCCCTGGTGATCAGCCAGCTGGCCGCAAGGAATGCCACGGCCACAAGAAGGCCGTAGGTATAAATCGTCAGGAAATGACACGTAAAAAGCACGGGCTTCATGCAACGGCCTTTCTCGGCGGAAAACAAATTTTGAAGAACAGGATGATGCCTCCGGCCGTTATGGCCGAATCAGCCAGATTAAAGACGGGCCAAATCCGAAAATCCAGAAAATCGATCACATAAGAATATCGCAGGCGGTCCAAGAGATTACCGCAGCCCCCTCCGACAATCAATCCGAAGGCGGCCAAAAACCAGCCGTCCAGCGGTCCGGAAAAAAATTTGGAAAACCACCGGCTGTTATTCAAAAGCGCGAAAATGGCGCCGACACACAAAATCGTCACGAGCGCCAAAAGGAATGTCCCGTTCTTGAACAGGCCGAATGCCGCCCCGGTATTATGAACGAGGGTCAGATGAAAAATGTCCGGCACGACAGGGTAGCTGCCGATGGAGGATAAATGCGCTTCGGCGGCCGCTTTTGTCAGGCGGTCAAAGGCGAATACGGCGGCACCGATCAAAAACACCTGGAGAGTGGGCATGGGCGGAAAGAGCGTAAAGCAGAAAACCCCTGGCTCTTTGTTCGCAAGCCAGCGTCCTTAAAAACCCTAGCGGGTCTCCCTGCTCTGCTGGCATTTCAGGCAGAGTTTCGCGTAAGGCACGGCTTTAAGCCGGATCTTGGATATGGGCTTTTTGCAGGATTCACAGAAGCCAAACGTCCCTTCCTGGATTTTCTGAAGGGAGTAATTGATCTCCATAAGAACGCCGCGCTCTTTGGACGCCAGTCCGAGAGAAAATTCCCGGTCATAGTTATCTGTCGCGACGTCTGCCATGTGAAAGGTGTATCCGGAGATATCCCCTGAGGCGTCCTTCTGGGATTTCTTGAGCGTCTCTTCAGAAATGTGGGAAATATCGCCTGCGATCTCTTCGCGTTTCTCTAAAAGGAGTTTTTTGTACAACTCCGTTGTTTTCTTGTCCATTTTTTTTGGTTTCACGAGCGACCTCCTCGAACATCCGGGGTGAACAGCTTTGGATTTCTCATCCTTCCTTAAGAAGATGCTCAATTATATATTGATTTAAAATAAATGGCAATCTTTTTTTACTGCCTGTTTTCGTGTTTTTGAAAAGGGGCGAAACGGGTATGAAGATTCGGGGTCATCAAAGGGAAAGAACCGCTTCCACGCACCGGCCGCACAAGCCGGGATAGCGGGCATCCTCATCCACATCTTTGGAATAATTCCAGCATCGGCCGCACTTCTTTCCTTCCGCCCTGAAAACAGAAACCTCCAGGGGCTCTTTGAGGCCTTCTTCCAGCACGATTACGGTCTCCGAAACGATAAACAGGAAACGCAGCTGTCCCTTGTATCGGTCAAAGACCTTAAAAGCCCCGGGATCCTTGAGCCGAAGGACAAGACGGGCTTCCAGGGAACTGCCGATCTCTCCCTGGGCGCGCCTTTCCTCCAGTGCCTTGAGCACATTGGGCCTTAGCCTGAGAATAAACTCCAGGTCCGAAAGCTCCTCAAGGCCGATCACGTGCTCCGCGCGCAGCTGCGGCCATCCGGAAAGATGGACACTTGGGGCCTCATCGCTTGCGCGGCGCTTCATGCACGCGTAAATCTCTTCCGAGGTAAAAGGCATGACGGGCGCCAGGACCCTGACCAACACCTGGAGGATTTCATAAAGCGCTGTTTGCGCCGACCGCCGTTGGACCGTGGAACGGCCCGCCGTATACAGCCTGTCTTTTAGGATATCCAGATAGACCGAAGACATCTCCTCGTTGCAAAAGGCGAAGATCCTCTGAAAAACGTGATAGAAGGCATACTCGTCGTATCCCCGGGTCACCTCGTCCAAAAACATCTTCAGCCTGGCGAGGGCCCACCGGTCGATATCCAGCATCTTTTCGCCGGGCAGGCCGTCTGTGTCCGGATCAAAATCATTCAGGTTCCCCAGAAGAAAACGCGCGGTATTGCGGATCTTGCGATAAGCGTCCGCCACGAATGCCAGGATCCCTTTGGAAACACGCACATCTTCCTTGTAATCGCTTGATAACACCCACAGGCGGAGGATATCGGCGCCGAATTCCTTGATGATCTCCTGAGGGGAAACGACGTTCCCCAAAGATTTGGACATCTTGCGGCCCTCCCCGTCGACAACAAATCCATGGGTCAGGACCGAGCGAAAAGGCGGCTGTCCATCGATGCCCATCGAGGCGATCAGGGACGCCTGGAACCAGCCCCGATGCTGATCCGAGCCTTCCAAATAAAGATCCGCAGGCAATTTGGCCAAAGGCGCGTTTTTCAGAACGGCCTGATGGCTGACGCCCGAATCAAACCAGACGTCGAGAATATCGGTCGAAGGCTCAAAATCCTGCGAACCGCAAACGCAGGCCAAGCCCGCGGGAATGAACTCTTTGACATCCTTCTGGAACCATATATCGGACCCCTCCGTAGCGACACGCTCAGCCAGCGCGGCGATCAAACGGCTGTCTAAAATCTGGTGCCCGCATTTGCGGCAGATAACGGCCGGGATCGGCACGCCCCAGTAACGCTGACGGGACAAACACCAGTCCGGCCTGTTTTCAACCATGGCCATGATACGCTCCTGACCGGAAGCCGGTATCCACGCCACATCCCTGCGGATGGCGCATTTCATTTTTTCCCGCAAGGCCTGATGATCGATCTTCAGGAACCACTGATGTGTGGCGCGGAAGATCAGCGGCTGTTTGCATCGCCAGCAATGAGGATAAGTGTGCCGCATTTTTTCGGCGGACAAAAGCGCGCCGAGGCCCTCTAATTTCTGAATAATGCCCGCATTCGCGTCAAAGACGCGCTGGCCGGAAAATTCACCGGCGCTTGGGTCAAACCGACCCCGTTCATCCACAGGCATGATCACATCCAGCTTGTATTTCATGCCCGTCATAAAATCTTCCTGGCCGTGGCCGGGCGCCGTATGCACGCACCCGGAACCGTCCTGTCGTGAAACATAATCCGCCAGGACCACTGTCCCCTGCCGGATGCCGAAAGGATGTTCGTAACTCAATCCCTCAAGCTCCCGGCCCTTGAATTGTTTCTCGATGGAATATTCATCGATATGAAATTTTTCCTTTAAACCGGAGTTAAATAAGTCCAGCAGGACGATCAGGCGCTTTTCCCCGGAACGGATGAGCGCGTAATCAAAATCCGGGTGTACGGCCACAGCGACATTCGCCAGGAGAGTCCAGGGTGTCGTCGTCCAAATCACGACGGAGGTCCCTGAAGGAATCCCCCGCTTCAGGCTGCGCTCATCGTCCGTCAGGCTGAAAGCCACGAAGACCGAATCCGATTCATGGTCCGCGTATTCCACTTCCGCCTCCGCCAGGGCGGTTTCGCAGCGGAAACACCAATTCACGGGTTTTAATCCCCTGTACACATAACCCTTTTCCACCAGCTCCCCGAATGACCGAAGAATGGCATGTTCGTAGCCTTTATCCAGCGTCAGATAGGGATGCTCCCAGTCGCCGATGATGCCCAGCCGCTTGAACTCCTCTTTCTGGACAGCGACGTATTTCAGCGCATAGTCGTGCGCGAGTCTGCGGAAAGCGACCCTGTCCACCTGGTCCTTGTTTTTCTTGAGATCCTTGAACAGCTGGTGTTCGACGGGAAGGCCGTGACAGTCCCATCCGGGAACGTACGGCGCGTTATAACCGCGCAAGGTCTTGTATCTGACAATAACATCCTTGAGGATCTTGTTGAGGGCGTGGCCGATATGGATGAGGCCGTTGGCGTAAGGAGGACCGTCATGAAGGATAAAAAGCTCTTTCTCCCTGCAGGCCGAACGGATCTTTTCATAAAGGCCGGCCTCCTCCCAGGACGCCATCATCTTAGGCTCCCGCTGGCTGAGATTAGCCTTCATGGAAAAATCGGTCTGAGGCAGATTTAAAGTCGACTTGTATTCCATTTTCTAAAAACCTTTCTGAATTCTTAATTCATCATTCTCTTCTGCTCCAGCGATAAGCTAGCGCATGTATTTCCCAATGATCGGCGACAGGTCTTTCTTGACCTTTGCGGAGACGGCCTTTTTGTCGGTCACGATCGCGTATTTCAACGCATCCCCGCAGGCGCATCCGCCTGGCGCTGTGCCAAGCCGGCCGATCACTTCCTTCATGAGTTTTTTGGAATTTTCGGCGTTACGGGTCAGATTCGCGATGACCATATCCACGGTCACGGGTTCTTCGGATTCATACCAGCAATCATAATCGGTGATCGCAGCCAAAGTCGCGTAGCACATCTCGGCTTCGCGCGCCAGGCGCGCCTCGGCCATATTGGTCATGCCGATAATATCCATGCCCCAGGACCGGTACAGGAGGGATTCCGCCTTGGTTGAAAAAGCGGGCCCTTCCATATTCAGGTACGTTCCCCCCTTATGCATCGTCAGGCCCAGGGATTTGCCCGTTTCATAAATGGAGCGCGTCAATTCCGGGCAGACCGGCTGGGCAAAACCCACATGGACAACAACACCCCCTTCAAAAAAAGTCATTTTGCGGCCGCTATTGGTCCTGTCAACGAATTGATCAGGAAGGACAAAATCCAAAGGCTTGAGTTCTTTTTTAAGGGAACCGCACGCCGAAACAGAGACCAGCCGGTCCACACCCAGTTTTTTCATGCCGAAAATATTGGCCCGGTAATTGATCTCTGAAGGACTGATAGAATGATCGCGGCCATGACGGGGCAAAAAAACAACCTTTGTCCCGTCGATCTCACCAACCCTGAACGCGTCGGAAGGTTCTCCAAAAGGTGTTTTAACACGCACCTCCTTCAGGGAGCCGATATTTTCCATCTTATAGATGCCGCTGCCTCCGATGATACCGATCTTTCCCATGCCTATCCTTTCTGGATTAACTCCGAACGCCTGGACCTATGGAAAATCCGATGCGCGGCCTTTCCGCGGCAAAGTGTCTTATCAACCCTTATCTTCGCCCAGTTCCCTGGCTCTCTGAAACGCGGCCCGTATAGCCGCGGACAAGGCCATAGGCGTCTTAGGCTGCGACTCAAGAACCTTCAAACCGGCTTCCGTCGTACCGCCCTTGGAAGCGACCCGCTTGATCAGGGTCTCTCTATCAAAATTTAAGGAAAGACTTTTGCGGGTGCCAAGAACCGTTCCCCTGGCGAGGATTGCGGCGGCTTTCCTCTCCAGGCCGAAGCTCAAAGCCTCCTGCAAAAACGTCTTTTCCAGGGCATCCTCTTTCACCTCATCCATCAAATAGGCCACAAAAGCGGGACCGCTGCCGGAAATAGCCGTAACAGCGTCTATCAACCCTTCAGGAACAATAACACTTTCCCCGATAGCATCAAACATCTCGACGGCCAGACCGAGATCTTCCGGAGAAATATTCCGGCCGGGGGCCAGGGCTGTAACGCTTTGGGCGATCAAGGCATTTAAATTAGGCATGGCGCGCAAAACCCGCGTCTTGGGGCCGGCAAGGCGGGCCTCCAGATAAGCGAGGGACACTCCGGCGGCGATAGAAATAATCAGGCTCCCGGAAACATCTTTTAACGGGGTAAGGACATCTTCGCAATCCTGCGGCTTGACGGCGATCAGGATCACGTTCGAACAAAGTTTCAAATCCTCAAGGCTCTTGGCGGAAACCACGCCCAAACCGCGCGCCAGACCATCCTGCCTCTTTTTGTCCTTATCGAAAACACATATCTTCCCAAAGATATTCTTTTTGGAAAGATTGGCGGCAAGGGCTGAGCCCATGTTCCCGCATCCGATCAACCCCATGTTCAATGTGTCCGTCATGGCCTCCCTTGGGTGAAAATCGCGCGTCCCAGGCGCACCATATTGGCGCCTTCCTCCACAGCCACTTCAAAATCATCCGACATACCCATAGACAGAAATTCCAACGCCTTGTTTGAGGCCCGCTCCAGTTTCTCTTTCAAAAGACGCAACCCTCTGAACACCGGCCGCGCGCTCTGAGGATCAACAGCCATCGGAGCCACAGTCATCAGGCCGCGCACGCGCACGTATCGCAGGCCGCAGACCGCCTCAAACTCCGTCTCCAGGGTTTGCGGAGAAAATCCAAATTTGCTTTTTTCCTGTGAAACATTGACCTCAAGCAGCATATCCTGGACTTTTCCAAGACGCAAAGCCTGTTTGTCGATCTCCCGCGCCAGCTTCAAACTGTCAACGGAATGAATCAGGTCGAACATCCCGACGGCCTGGCCGGCCTTATTGGTCTGTAGATGCCCGATCATATGACGGATCAAACGCAGGCCTTTGCCGGACGCATACGCCTGGAGAGCGGAATGTTTTTCCAAAGCCTCCTGGACTCTGTTGTCCCCAAAATCCAGGATTCCCGCCTCCACCGCCTGACAGATATCCTTAACAGGCACGTTTTTGGTCACCGCAATCAACGTCACGCGCCTGTCCGGGCAGCCTGCCCTGGCCAGGGCCTCATGGATTCGCCCCTGACACTCCAGGATATTGTTTTCTATCATTTGAATACAGGGTAAATTAACACAAAACTTTGTGAGTGTCAACGAGTTGGGACTTATGAACCTTAGTAACACAACAGAATCAGTCCGCAGGCCACAATCCATATTCCATAGAAACCGAGGGACGATGACCGTGAGGACGTTCGCATCCTTCGAATGCTAGGACGTGGGGACGTGCCGATGGACGAAAACACGAAGGACGAGATAGTCCCTAGACCATAGTCCATGGTCCACAGAACCGAAGACGAAAGCACGAAAGCACGAAGGACGAAAGACAATTAAGAATGAAAAATGAAGAATGGGCTTAGAGCGTATGGCTAAGGGCTTATGGCAAAAACGAAGCTGGAAGCCAGAAATCGGAATTCGGAAATCTGACGTCTGAATTCAGAAGTCCGAAATCAGAGGACCGAAGTCAGAAGACCGAAGGTCGAAGACACCGCCCATTGATCAAGGTTCAATTCTTCATTCTTAATTCTTAATTGTTTTTATGCTTTGGGCTTGAGATTTACTAAGCTAGAAGTAATCGTGATAGAGGTCGGCCAGATAATCCCCGAGCTTGCGCCATGGGGCCTTATCCTGGGCCTGGGAAGGAAAGCTCCTGCGCCGGTGGTCCTCCAGCTGCATTTCAAGTAATCCGACGGCAGAGGCATACAGGGGGGCTTGAGAGAGAGAAGTCTGGTTCAGGCTTCGAGGCAGGCCTAAACGGACCGGCATGCCCAGGGCGCGTTCCATCTTTTCCAAAAGGCCTTCCTGGAGGCTCAAGCCTCCAACGACAACAACCTTGTAAGACAAAACACGCTCCAGTCCGCTTTCGGCAATACGGCTTTTGAGCGTTTCCAGGAACTTTTCTATTTCTGGCGCAATCACGCCCGCGAGTTCGGCCTTCTTAACGCTGCGATAAACATTATCCGAGCGGACCAGGACTTCTTCGGAGCCGGCCTCCTCCGAGGTCAGCTCCAGAGAATTCCTTTTCAGTTCGTCGGCGGCCTCCAGGGACAAACCGCAGAATTGAGAAACGATCTCGGAAATATTCCTGCCTCCAAAAGACAGGATGCTCATATGCCGGGCGACGTCTTCTTTATACACCAGGACGCCTGTCAGCGTTTCGCCGATATCCACGAGCACGACGCCCTTTTCCCTCTCCTCAGGCGTCAGGACCGCATGGGCCGCCGCGATCCCCGCGTATACGCAATTTTCAACATCACATCCGGCCTGTTCCACGGCCCGGACAATGTTCTCGACATGCGAGGCCGCAGCCGTAACGAGCAAAAGATCCTCTTCAAGCTTACGCCCATGAAGACCCACGGGATTAAGGGTCATATTGTGCCGGTCGATGGAATACCCTTGAGGATACTGGTGCAAAAGATATTCATCCAGCTCCAGGCCCAGGGTCTTTGTCTGCTGGTTCAATCGTCCGACATCCCTCTTGGTAATACAGCGCATTCCGTGCTCCGCGAGGGCCACGGCGGCCACGCTGTGGCGAGCCTGGATATAATTGCCGTTAATGCTCACGGACACGCGAGGAATCTTCTGACCGCAGCGCGTTTCCATTTTTCCGAGAGCCCGGCGGATCGTTTCCGAAAAAAGGGCCAGGTCATTGACGACCCCCTTAAAGATCCCCTTGGCCGGAGAAGATTCTATGAGGATGTTGCCCAGGCCTTCCTGGCCGCCGATAACGGCAAAGGCGACGGTCAATTTATGAGAACCGACATCCAGGGCGCAAAACGAATTCTTTCCGGGCACCTTCACGCTCTTCAACAGACGCATGTTCATTCCTTATTTTTTGGAATCCTTGGTCGCCACAACGGGTTCGCGGGGGCGCAGATCAATGTATTTGATTCGACCCCTGTCTTCGGAAATTGTCTTGAGAATCGCCGGCAATAACGCGATCCGGCTGTCGAAATTCCTGTCTCCGACCTTGACCTCGATATGATCCGGCGCCAGATCAAAGGACAACTCGTTCGGATCAGCCGCGTTGATACTTTCGACTTCCACAGGCGCGCCGGAAATAGAATGCCGGATCCGGGAAGAATGCATCTTGATGATCTTGGCCAAAAGCAGGGGTTTGTGCAGACCCCTGGAAGGGTACGGCGACCCCGTTTTCAATGACCCCGCAGGGCCTGCCACGCCGGTCAAAAGCGGCAAAGAAGGCGCGGGGCCATGGCTGACACCCACAATCACGCCGTTGGCATCCAGCAGATAGGATGGGTCACCTTTAACCCAGGCCACCGGAAGCCGCTCCCTGGCGACGATCAAAAGCTGGGATGGAAGGATCCGGCTGACGCTCACGCTGTAGAAATTCGGAAAACGCCTCTTGATCCTGGAGGCCAGATCCGCGGCATCGACGCGAAAAATATTGGACCCTACGACATCATCCCTGATCGAAGCCAGATAACGCTGATCGTTCAAGCCCTCCACGCGCAATTCCCGTATGCGAAAATAATGGGAGGTCGTCACGTATCCACAGACACCCTTGACAATCGCCAGGCTGGAAAGTCCGATCGCGGCCAGCGGAAGGATCACCAAAAGGAAAAAAGGCCAAAAATTATAAGTTTTCTTTTTCTTTGCCATAAATCGGTCTTTTCAAAACAGAACGCAGCGTAAACGCGGGGCCTTTCTCCGCCCTCCCCCTGTTTCAAATTTGATGAGCGCTTTTGAGCCCGGGCTGATACGCCATTTCCACCAGCCGCCAGCATAATTCAGGAAAATTCATTCCCGCGGCAGCGGCCGCTTTTGGAAAAAGGCTTGTTTCCGTCATTCCGGGTATGGTATTAACCTCAAGAATATAGGGTGTCTTACCCCTGACGATCATATCTACGCGCGATTGATGGCGGCAGCCCAGGGCGCGATAAGCGGCTACCGCGTCCGCCTGGATCCTGGCGGACAAGGACGCTTCCAGCGGCGCGGGGACCACATATTCCGTCAAGCCCTTCTGATATTTGGCTTCGTAATCAAAAAATCCTTTTTTAGGCCTGATCTCGACAATGGGCAGAGCCTGCCCGTCCAGTACCGAAACCGTCACTTCCGTGCCGTCCAGGAATTCCTCCATCAAGACCCGCGGCCCCCAGCGGAACGCCTCTTTCAGGGCAAGCGGCAAATCCCCGCTTTTTTTCACAAAAGTGATGCCGATGCTGGACCCCTCAGCCGCCGGTTTCACGACGCGCGGAAAACGGCCCCAACGGCAACGAAAAGGAATACCTCTGCCTTGTTCCAGAACGACACAGGAAGATACGCGCAGGCCCGCCCTGAGAAATAATCCGCGTGAAACGATTTTATCCATGGCCTTGCGGCTGGCCCCGGATTCAGGACCCGTGTAGGGAACGCCGATCTTTTCCAGTATTTCCTGCAGTCGTCCGTCCTCGCCGAAACCGCCATGCATAGCGACAAAAACAACATCCACGGGATGGCTGTTGAGAAGCCTGCGGATTTCTTCCTCTGTTTCCTTGCGGACATCCAGGGCGAAAACCGCAAGGTTCTTTTCCCGCAAGGCCTGAAAAACAGCGGCGCCTGATTTCAGGGAAATCTCTCTTTCCGAAGAGCATCCCCCCATCATGACACCGATGCGGCAGGAGCTAATTGACAATTTTTACCTCCGGATCAAGCATGATTTTGTAACGATTATACACGGTTTTCCGGATAATTTCCATGAGCTTTATGACATCCCTGCAACTGGCCCCGCCTTTATTGACGATAAAATTCGCGTGTTTAACGCTGACAAAAGCCCCGCCCACGCCCAGGCCCTTAAGCCCGCAGGCGTCGATCAGCTGTCCGGCTGTTTTCCCCTCTCCGGGATTCTTAAAAAAACTTCCCGCGCTGGGAAAGGACAGGTCCTGAAAGCGCCGCCGGTTGTCCAGGATCTGCCGGATACGCGAACGGATGATATCCCGCTTTCCTTTTTTAAGTTTCAGCGTTGCGCCCAAAACAATGTAAGCCCCCAGGCAAGACCCTCGATAGGTCAATCGCGCGGCTTTGCGCGGTATGCGCAGAATCTCGCCCCTGCGGTTCACAACGGTTAAGGATTCGAGGATATCTTTCATCTCGCGATAAGTCCCGGCATCCCGGCTGTCAGTCCTGGCCCCGGCATTCATGGCCACGGCCCCTCCCAGGGTTCCGGGAATCCCGGCCAAAAACTCATGCCCCGTAAAGCCCAGTTCCGTCAATAACCGGACCAGAACGGAAAGTTTTAAGCCCCCTCCCGCTTCGACCCGTTTTCCCTGCACATCCAGACGGCAGAAATCCGGCCTCCCAAGGCGGACAAACAACTTTTTGACAGGTCCGTCCTTGACGAGCAGATTGCTTCCGCAACCCACGGGAAAAACAGGGATATCGCGGGAAATGGATTTCAAAAAAAAGGACAATTCCGCCCGGTCTTTCGGCTCATACCAGCCGGCGGCCTTTCCACCGATCTTAAGCGTGGTGTGGGCCGCCAGAACGCACCCTGTCTTCACTTTACCTTTGAAGGCGTTTGGCAAATTCATCGCTGACCTTTGTGATATCCCCGGCGCCCAGGAAAAGGACGAGGTCGTTTGTCCGGACCCGGGACAAAACCTCCTCCACGAGGCCGTCTCTTGGCGAATAGGTGACAGGAACAGAAAGCTCCTGCCTGACTTTTTGGGTGAGGGCGCCGGCTGTCACGCCCTCCAAAGGGTCCTCGCCGGCACCGTAGATGTCGGTAATAAACAATTCGTCGCAGTGGAGAAAGCTTTTGGAGAACCTCTCCAGCAGAAGACGGGTCCGGCTGAAACGATGCGGCTGAAAAACGACGACCACGCGGCCGCGGCCGCATAACTTTGCCGAAGAAATGGTGGCCTCGATCTCCGTAGGATGATGGGCGTAATCATCCACGACGCAGATGTCTTTGGTCTCATACTTGATCTGAAAACGCCGCTCCACACCCTTGAATTCCCGCAACGCCCTCTGGATTACGCCAAAATCAAGGCCCAGCTCCCTTCCCAGGGCCGCGATAGCCAGGGCGTTGGACACATTGTGCCTGCCGATAAGGCTCATGGAAACCGGTCCGACAACATCGTCGCCAAAAACGCAATCAAAAGAAAGGCGGCAGGCGGCGAAAGAAATATTCCTGGCGCAGACCTCGCCCCCCTGGCCGTAAGAGACAGACCGCGCCCCGCTTTTAAGGACAATGTCTGAGAGAACGCGGTCTTCGGAACAATAGATCACGCAACCCTGCGGCTTTGTCTGCCCGGCAAATGTCTCGAAAGCCTTCAAAAGATTCTCATACGTCCCGTAATGATCCAGATGTTCCTGATCGATGTTGGTGATCAGCGAATAGGTCGGTTCGTAACACAAAAAGGTTCCGTCGCTTTCATCCGCCTCCGCCACAAAATACGGGCTGTCCCCGAACTTCATATTATCTCCGTCTTCCCTCAGGATGCCCCCCACGGCGACCGTGGGATTCAGGCCGGCCGTCAGAAGCAATTTGGCCGCCATAGACGACGTCGTGGTCTTTCCATGAGCCCCCGTAACGGTAATGACGGTTTTATCCTGCATAAGGTCGCTCAAAAATTCAGCCCTGCGGATAACAGGGATCCCCCGGCGCAAGGCCTCCCGGCGTTCCGGGTTGTCCGGGCGTATGGCCGAGGAATAAACAACAAGGGCGCACCCCTGGACATATTCGGCCTGATGACCGATATGGATCCGCGCGCCCAGGCCGGAAAGTTTGTCGGTGACCGCCGACCGCCTTACGTCTGAACCGGACACCTTATATCCATACTTTAAGGCCAATTGAGCGAGGCCGCTGACGCCAATGCCGCCTATGCCGATAAAATGGACCTCTTGGCCCTCTGTGAGCTGCGCGTTCATAACACCGTCCCGCTTGTCTGCCGCATTTTTTGCTTCAAAGAATTTTCCCAATACGTTCCCAAATCCGCGGTGCTGCGGATTTCAAAATAGGCATAGGCCAGGGCGCTATCGAAAGGAAGGCCCTCGCGGATCTTGCGGAATAAATAACCGAATTTATCCACGCCGTATTTTTCAATAAGAAAATTCACGACGGAAACGGCTTCCGCGTAAAACAGGGAAACATCCGTCAACGGGGACTGGAGAGAAGCCGAATCCATGAGGGAAAGCTGTTCTAAGGGGATAAAAGTCTTGGAAGCCATGGCATCCAGGACTTTCTTTTGGGCGCCATAGCGCTTGGCCTGTTCCAGATAGGAGGCAATCCCTTCCTCGAACCATAAGGGAACGCGCCGGGAACCGATAGCCTCCCGCAACACAATGTGTCCGATCTCATGAGGCAGGAGAGAATCAAAAAAACCCGATTCTCTCGGAAAGGTCCATATGGTTTTCTGATCATAGGCCGCGACCCCGCCGGACCAGGAAGGCTGGCCTGTTTCCCTGATATAGGTCTCCTGGTCTGGATAAAGATAGATCTTGGCCCGCTTGTCCCATGTCCAATAATCATGCCGCACCAACCCCAGCTTCTGAGTCAGTTCGTTATAATAACGTTCCATGTGATCCAGGACCGTGCGGACAAAATCAGAAGAAACGCTCTTGTCGTAATAGACAATGAAATGCGTGCTCTTCTCCTCCTTGAAATCGTAGGCCCCGACCGGGCCGGCGGCCGAAAAAAACAATAGCGCGGCCATAAGAATGAGGGGTATCGTATTCAAAATTTTCATGGGATGACATCCATCAGCGTCGTTTCCTGCGCGTTCTCTTCCAATGAGCGCGCCAGGGCGGACATGGTTTTGCGCCTCATGGGATCGTCCAAAAAAATATTCAAAAGACCGTTCAAAACAGAAGGATTCAGGCGCTTTTCCTCCACCATTAATGCCGCTCCCTTCTCAGCCAGGACCTTCGCGTTTTCCACCTGATGTCCCCCGGCATAGGGATAAGGCACCAGAATCGACGGAAGCCCGAAAAGAATGATCTCCTGGACGCTTCCGGCGCCTGAACGAGCCACAATAAGATCCGCCGCCGAGTAAGCGCAATCCATCCGCGAAAGAAAGGCAAAGACTTTGGCCTGAGCGTTCATCTCCTGATAGGCCTTGCGGACCTCAGACTCGTCCTGTCGGCCCGCCAGATGGATGACCTGGATACGCGCTCTGTTTTGATTCATCTTCAGGGCTTCGACGAATGTCTCGTTGAGGCGGCGGCTCCCCTGACTGCCGCCGGCGACCAGGACCGTAAAATACCCATCCGGCAAACCCAGAGAAGCCAGGGCCTGCCTGCGGTCCTGACGGACCATCCCCTTGCGCACAGGGTAACGGGCCAGAACAACCTTTCTGTTATTTCTGCCGAAGGCAGTCTGAGTCCTGGAAAAAGAAACAACGATCCTGTCCGCCCAGAACGAAAGAAACCTGTTGGCCCTTCCCAAAGAGACGTTCTGTTCATGGATTACGACAAAGGCCCCTGCCAGGCGGCCCAGCACGACAAAAGGCACCGTCATGTAACCCCCAAAGCCGATGACCGCATCCGGCTTCTCTTTCCATAAAATGCCGGCGGTTTTCAAAAACAGCCGCAAGATCCCCATGGGGCTGCGCCGCGTGTGCCAAATTCGCGTGTCAACACCGGGAGAAAGAAATTCTTCCAGGCCATGGCTCTTGGCCGTGACAAAAATGACCTTCACGGGCCGGGCGCTCTCTTCGACCTGCTGACAAAAGGCCACAGCCGGAAAGATATGGCCTCCGCTCTGACCCGCCACGACCATAATTGTCCGGATCGCCGGTCCCTTCATAGAAGCGTCTCCCCCGATTTTGAAACATTCAACAAAAGACCGACGGCCATCATATAAAAAACAAGCGCGGAGCCCCCGTAGCTGATGAAAGGCAGAGGCAGCCCTTTCGTAGGCAGAGAACCGATGGAAACGCCGATATTAACAACGGCGGAAAAAGCGACCAGGGTCAAAATACCGATCCCCATGAGTTTGCCGAAAGGATCTGACACGCGGCGGATAACCCTGGCCATCTGCCAGATCAGGAATACAAACAACAGGATGACGGCGACAGAACCCAGAAGTCCCAATTCTTCGGCAATGATGGAAAAAATAAAATCCGTATGCGCGGCGGGCAGATAAAAAAGCTTCTGACGGCTCTGACCCAGCCCAACGCCGAACAGCCCTCCCGAAGCCAGCGCGATCTGAGACTGGATGATCTGAAAACCGGAACCTTGCGGATCCATCCAAGGATTCAGGAACGCCAGGATCCTGGAGCGGCGGTAAGGAACACTGAAAACCAGAAGATAAAGGAAGGGGAGGGCCAAAAAAAGGCTCGCCAGTATATGGCTGGTCCTCAATCCGGAAACAAAAAGCATGACAAAAGTCAGAACCACCAGGGCCACCGCCGTGCCGAGGTCGGGCTGAAGAAGGGTCAAAAGCGTGATCGCGCCAAGGGTCAGCATGGGCGGCACAAAACCCTGCCAGAAATTTTTCAAATACCGGGCCTTGCGAACGATAAAATCCGCCAGATAAACGATCAAAGCGAGCTTTACGAACTCGGTAGGCTGATAATTAAATCCGAAGACATGAAGCCAGCGCTTGGCGCCCCCCACTTCCCTGGAAATGCCGGGAACCAGGACCAGGACCAGGGGAATGACGGACAGAAGAAGCAAAGGCTTGGCCCATCGCCGAAGGGCGTGGTAATCCATCGCCATGGCCACGCTCATACCGATAAAACCGAACAAGACGTACAAAAGCTGTTTCTTCAAAAGCCCGTAGCTCTGGCCGCTGGATTGCCAGACCGGAATGGAACTGGCGCTGTAAATCATCACGACGCCGATGCTGATCAGAATCAGCATGGTGACAAAAATGGAAATCCTCGCGCTTCGCATGGGAGCCTAAACGGGTCTCAAGGTGAACAAAAAACAGGTCACAAACCGGCAACGATCTCTTTAAAAGTCCGGCCGCGATGTTCGTAATCCGTGAACATATCGAAACTTTTGCACATGGGAGAGAACAGAACGCAATCGCCGCTTTCGGCCTGCGTCCGGGCCAGACGCACGGCTTCCGGAAAAGACGAAACCGTCTCAAACGGCACCGCCCCTTTCCAGGCCAGGGCAATGCGGGAAGCGGCCTCTCCCACCAGGACAGCGAATTTGACCTTTTGACCGATGAGCTGGACGATGGAAGAAAAATCGCTCCCTTTGTCCCGGCCTCCCGCGATCAGGATCACGGGTTTTTTCATATTGTTTAAGGCCCAGACGGTCGAATCGATATTCGTGGCCTTGGAGTCATTGATAAACGTGACCCCATTTAAGTCCCGGACGAATTCCAGACGGTGCTCCACTCCTTTGAAATCGCGGAAAACAGACAGGACGGTCTTGCGTTCGACGTCCAGTGCGCGGGCCGCGGCCAAAACAGCCTGCTGGTTCTGATTCATCCCCGCGTCCTCCACGCCGGCCTTTCCGAAAAAAAGGACCCGGGAACGCGCCTGTCCTGCCGCTTTTTTGAGGGCTTCATCCGTCTCATTCAGGATAAGCCAGTCGTCTTTCGTCTGATTCATAAAAATGCGCTTCTTGGCGTTCAGGTATTCCTCCACGCTTTTATAGCGGTCCAAATGGTCGGGTGTCATGTTCAGGATGAGGGCCACTCGGGGTTTAAAAGAACGGATGAACTCCAGCTGAAACGAGCTGACCTCCAGAGACACATAATCCCCCTCTTTCATTTCAACGACCTTCGAAGAAAAAGGCGTGCCGATATTCCCCAGGGCGTAACAGGTCCTCCCCGCAGATTTCAGGATCTCCGCGATCAAGGTCGTCGTGGTTGTTTTTCCGTTGGTCCCCGAAACGGCAATGACAGTCGCCCGGCAAACGCTCCAGGCCAATTCAATCTCGCTGATGACGGGAATGCCTGCCTGCCCGGCCCAGGCCACGGGCGCCGAGTCAGGCCTGACCCCGGGACTCAAAACCATGACATCGCATCCCTCCACACAATCCCGCGTGTGGCCTGCGAGCTCCACGCCCATCCCTTCCTTTTTCAAATCGCGCGAAAGTTTGACGAGCTCAGGGGAACTTTTTTCTTCCGTGACAAACACCCTGGCGCCCAAAGAACACAACAACCTGGAAGCAGCAACGCCGCTTCTGGCCAGGCCCACGACCGTCACCTTCTTATTTTTATAGGACATCATCGGAGCTTCAGGGTTGTCAGCGTGAACAGGGCCAGGATCGCCGCGACGATCCAGAACCGGACGATGACCTTGGATTCAGACCATCCCAGCATTTGAAAATGATGATGCAGAGGCGCCATTTTGAAAATGCGTTTTTTTCTCAGTTTAAAAGACGCGACCTGAAGGATCACCGATAAGGCCTCGATCACAAAAATCCCGCCTACGATCACCAGGAGCAGCTCTTTCTTGATCAGGATCGCGATGAGACCCAGGGAGCCTCCCAGCGCCAGCGATCCGACGTCCCCCATAAAAACAGAAGCCGGATGGCAGTTAAACCATAGAAATCCGAGGCAGGCTCCGATCATCGAAGCGCAAAGGATCGTCAATTCCCCGGTCCCCTCGATATAGGGGATCAACAGGTACTGACTGAAGCGCAAGTGACCGCTCAAATAGGTCAGGATGCCGAAAGAGAAGGCCACCATGAGCACGCAGCCTGTCGCGAGGCCGTCGAGGCCGTCGGTCAGATTCACCGCGTTGGACGTGCCCACAATGATCAAAACCACCAGAAATATATAAAAAACCCCCAGCTCCAGCGACACGCTCTTCAAAAACGGGACATCGACACTGGTCGAGATTTCCGGATTCAGGTAAATCAGGGCCCCGGCGACAAAACCCAGCGACAATTGCCCCGCCAGCTTGGCCCTGGCGCTTAATCCCTTGGAACGCTTCATCTTCAATTTGATATAATCGTCGGTGAAACCGACAAGGCCCAGCCAGAGAAGAGCCAGCACGCAGAGAAGGACATAGCCGTTGGTGACGTCCGCCCATAAAATCGTCGAAACAATGATGGAGGCGACCATCATCAACCCCCCCATGGTGGGAGTCCCCTGTTTGTGATGATGGAGATCGTAAAGGCCGTTGACCTCCTGTTTCTGCCGAACATGCTCGCAGACCTTCAGGCTGGCCAGCTGTTTGATGATCCTGTCGCCAAAGATCAGGCAGAAGAAAAACGTGGTGATGGCCGCCATGGCGGAACGAAACGTGATGTACTTGAAAATATTGAACAAAGGAAAGAAGTCCTTGAGCGGATACAGCAGGTTGTAAAGCATCTATTCCCTCTCCTTCAGAAAGGCGACGATCCTCTCCATCTTCATGGACCGCGACCCCTTGATCAAAAGGACATCCCCCGGCCTGACTTGGGCGGACAGGAATTCCACGGCCCGCGGGCAGTCGTCGCAATGGACCACGGCCTCGGTACGCATGCCGTTTTTTCGCGCGCTTTCCGAGGTCCATTTGGAAAAAGTCCCCATGGTCACCAGGACATCGATGGGTTTTTTGGAAATATAGTTGCCGAAATACGAATGAAATTCCTGAGACTTGGCGCCCAGCTCCATCATATCCCCCATGACCAGGATCCGGCGGCCGGAGGAAGGCTGGCGGCAAAGGACATCGATGGCCTGCTTGAGCGACTGAGGATTGGAATTATAGGAATCGTCGATAACAACGCAATTCTTGAGCTTGATCTCCTTGAGCCGCATTTCCGGAGAATCGAAGGTGCGGATCTTTTCCCGGATGACGCCGATATCCACCCCGAACAGCAGACCGCAGCCGATGGCCGCCATGGCATTGCTGACATTGTGCAGGGCGTAATGCCTCAGCTGCAGGACATGAGCGTTATTGACGAGAAAAGAGATGCCTTCCGGGGAATAATTGATTTCCGTCGCGTTGAATTCGCAGTCCCTGTTAATGCCGTAAAAAAACAGGGGCCGCGTCTTGATCCGGCTTAAAGAAGAAAGGGCGATATCCGATTTATTCAGGAGGGCGATGGCCGGAGGGCTCAGCTGCCGGACGAGCTCGATCTTTTCCTTATAAACCCCTTTGAGATTCTCCAGGAACTCCAGGTGGGCCGGGCCGATGTTGGTGATAATGCCCACATTCGGCTTGGCGATCTGGGCCAGATGACGGATCTCTCCCTTATGGTTTGTCCCCAGTTCTATGACGCAGATATCGTGACGGGAATGAATGCTCAGGAGGGTCAAAGGCACGCCGATAAGATTGTTCTGCGTCCCCTTGTTTTTGTGAACTTCATATTTGCCGGACAACACCCAGGCGACCATCTCTTTGGTGGTCGTCTTTCCGCTGCTGCCCGTAATGGCGATCACGGGAATGTCGAACCGCTCGCGGTGGTAACGGGCCAGGCTGCCCAGGGCGAACACCGTGTTAGGGACCAGGACAGACGCCGCAACCCTGGATTTCACCGGGGCCTTTTTGGGGTCTGAGAAAATAACGCACCCGGCCCCCTTGGCCAGGGCCTGGGCGATGTAATCATGGCCGTCGAAATTCTCTCCGCGGATGGCCAGGAAGATCTCTTTGGGCTTGATGGTGCGACTATCGATGGAAACGCCCGCGTAGCGGCCCTTAAACGTCCCCTCGCACAATTGCCCCCCTGTCGCCTCGACGATCTCTTTTAAGCTAAACATCGTTCTTCAGAACCCGCCTCACAGCATCCCTGTCGTCAAACGGGAGGACCTGTTCCCCGACGATCTGGGACGTCTCATGCCCTTTGCCGGCCACCAGGACAATATCACCCGGCAAGGCCATCTCCACAGCCCTGGAAATGGCCTTAAACCTGTCCAGTTCGATCTCAAAGTTATTTTTTGCGATGCCCGAAACGATCTGCTCGGCGATCGCCTTCGGGTCTTCGCTGCGAGGATTATCGGAAGTGATCAGGCAGACATCGGAGAGCATGCTGGCCACCCGTCCCATCTTGGGCCTTTTGCCCCGGTCGCGGTCCCCTCCGCAGCCAAACACGGTGATGATTCTGCCATTATGGGCAATCGCGCGCAAAGATTCAAGAACATTTTTCAAAGCGTCGTCGGTATGAGCGTAATCCACGAAAATTTCAATCCCCGAAGAAGAAGGAATCCTCTCGAGGCGTCCGGGCACGCACGCCAGGGATTCTATGCCCGCGCGGATATGTTGGCGGCTCACTCCAAGACTAAAAGCCAGGGCCGCGGCCGCCAGCACATTGTAGATATTATGGACTCCTATGAGCGCGCTTTGGACCTCAAAACCCTCTCCCGCGACGCCCTCGAGGAAAATGCGCGTTCCACCCGCGGACAGGGAATATCGCGAAGCCGTCACATCCGCTCCCGGCTGCAAACCGTACGTCAGGACGCGGCGCGGACACAAGGATATCATCTTTTTCCCGTAATCATCGTCCCTGTTGATAACGGCGCATCCGGCATCCGTCAGATGTTCCAAAAACAGCCTGGCCTTGGCCCTGAAATACTCATCGAAATTCTTATGATAGTCCAGGTGGTCCTGGGTGAGATTGGTGAAAACGGCGGCGCTGAAAGGAACGCCCAGGATCCTTCCCTGATGGAGGGCGTGGGAAGAAACTTCCATCACAACATATTCATCGCCGGCATCGGCCATATCCCGGAAAATCTCACGCAGCTCCAGGCTCCCGGGCGTCGTGTTCTTCAACGGCAGGTTCTCCCGGCGAATCTGCTGCCCGATCGTCCCGATCAATCCACAGGAACGGCCGGCGGCATCCAGAATGCTTTTGGCCAGATAAGTCACCGACGTCTTGCCGTTGGTGCCGGTCACTCCCGCGATTTTCAAACGCCGGCAGGGATAACCAAAGAAGCGTTCCCCCAGCGCCACAAGGGCCCGGCGGGAGTCCTTGACGACGATAAATGCGGCATTTGGAAACTCATCCGGAGAAGGAAGAAAACGTTCATCCTCCAGGACAACGGCTTGAGCCCCGCGCTCCAGGGCCTGCCGGATAAACGCGTGACCGTCCTGCCCGGCTCCGCGCTCGGCGACAAAGAGATATCCGGGCCGGACTTGCCGGGAATCAGAGGAAATCCCGTGGAAAGATGAGCCCTGCCCGCTCCCGCGAACGGCCTTGACCTCCAATGCCCTGACCGCGTCTTTAATATCCATCAGCTTTGGCTGAATAAATGGTTTCATTCTCTCTGGCCATTTGTCTGTATTTCAAAACGTCTTCGGCGATAGCCTTGAAGGCCGGGGCAGAGACCACGCCCCCATAGTAATAGGGCCGGGGCTCATCGACGATCACCACAATCGCGATTTCGGGGTTTTCCACAGGAGCAAATCCGATGAAAGAAGCCATGAACTTGGAATGCGAATAAGTCCCGTTGGCCTCCACTTTTTGGGCCGTCCCCGTCTTTCCTCCGAAACGATAGAACTTGGATCGCGCCATTTTTCCGGTCCCTGTTTCCACCGCGGCCGCCAGGATCCCTTTCATGGCGGCTGCCGTCTGCGCGGAAACGACCCTGCGGACTTCCTCGGGTCCGTATTCCTTGATGATCTCTCCCTGCTTATCAATGACGGCGCGCACGACAAAAGGTCTCATATAAACTCCGTCATTGGCCAAAGCCGAAATCGCCCCGGCCAGCTGCAAGGCGGTCACACACACTTCTTGTCCGATCGGAATAGCGCCGATGGATGTTTTGGACCAAACGGAAACGGGCTTGACGACACCGGGCACCTCCCCGGCCATCCCCGCGTTTGTCACGGCGCCAAATCCGAAATTTTTCGCGTACTTATAGACCGTCGCGGGCCCGAGCTTCTGGGCGATCTTGGTCGTGCCGATATTGCTGGACTGGGAGATAACTTCCAGGAAACTCAAGGACCCGTAAGGATGAACATCGTGCAGGGTATGGTTGGCCACGCGATATTCCCCGTTCTCGCAGAAAATCTTGTCCTCCAGGGAAAACTTTCCTTCCTCCAGAGCCGCGGAAGCCGTCACGATCTTAAAAACAGACCCTGGTTCAAAATAATCAGTGACGACCCTGTTGCGCCGGGAATCGATCGGCTCCTGAGAAGGTTTGTTGAGGTCATAGTCCGGACGATTGACCAGGGCCAGGATCTCGCCTGTCCTGACATCCAGGACAACAGCCATCGCTCCCTTGGCGCGATATTTCTGAAAGACCTTGTCCACCTCCCGCTCGGCGATATACTGCACAACTTCGTCAATCGTCAGCACAAGGGAATATCCGTCCACCGGAGGCTGCAGGGAATCGGAAATGGCCAGGTCGTTCTGGCGGGCATCCCTGAGCACAAACGTCCATCCGGGAGTTCCCTTGAGATAGGAGTCAAACCTTAATTCCAGACCGTCCAAACCCGTGTTGTCCAATCCCGCGAAACCGATCAACGGACTGGCCAATCTTGAGTGAGGATAAGACCGCCGGCTTTCTTTGATAAAGTAGAGCCCGTCCAAATCCTGGGCACGGACCTTTTCCATCACAGCCCAATCCAGCTTGCGGGCCAGCCAGACGAACTGCTTGGGCCGGGAGAGCCTCTCCCTGACAAAGCTTTCATCCAGGCCCAGAAGTTCGCGCAACTGGCGCGCCACGGCCGCGACATCCTTGATCTGGGGAGGGACCCCATAAAGCGAAAAAGTGGCCACATTAACAGCCATGGGTCTCATGTGCCGGTCAAGGATGGCCCCGCGTTTGGGCTCCAGCTCTATATAATAGGTATGCTGTTTGGCGGCGAGTTTTTGGAGAAAAGAAGAGCGGAATAACCGGAAGGAAACAAGCTGGATCAAAAAGAGAACAAGTAATCCCAGGAAGAGAACAAGAACAACCGCGAATCTCGAGGATTTGATTTTAAGAAACACTTCTTGGCCGGGGAGATGCTAAGGGGAATCCGTGCTGCCCTTGAAAAGGAATTCCCGTAAGATCACTTGATGGTCTTCGCTTCAGCCTGACGATCCGCAAAGAATCCGAGCTTGGCGAGCCGTTGAAAAACGGAAAATCTGTTTTTTGACGCTGCCGCGTAAGCGGTCTTCGGCGCGGGCGCCGGCGTCAACTTCACCAGCTTGTAGCTTTGCGCCATTTCAAATTCATTATTATGCAAAAAAAGGCTTTTGTCCAGATGTAATGGGGATTCCAGGCTGGAAAGAGTGAATTCCAGAGAGGTTTTCTTGTCGCGCATGGCCTCCAGCACATGCTCGGCCCTGTTGATCCTATAGCCCAGCTTCACGATTTCCGTCTGTTGAGCGACATAAAAAAGGCTCAACACGGTCGCCATAATCGTATAGAAAACACAGCGGGAGGTCCTCATTTGAGCCTTTCTATGACCCTCATCCGCGCGCTGCGGCTGCGCGGGTTTTCGCGGACCTCTTCTTCCGAAGGCCGCCAAACTTTTTTGAACAAAAGCCGGTACCGCTCCGTCTTGACAAGCTCGCGGAAATTCTCCTTGACGATCTTGTCTTCCAGGGAATGGAACGAGATCACGCAAATGCGTCCCCCTCTATTCAGATAAAGGGCCGCTTTTTTCAAGGCTTCCTCCAGGGAATCGAGCTCCCTGTTGACGGCAATACGCAAGGCCTGAAAAGACCGCGTCGCCGGATGGATCCTGTGAAAACGGAATTTGGAAGGAAGGGCCTTGACGATGATATCGGAAAGCTCTTTGGTTGAGGTGATCGGCGAATGCTGACGCGCGCGGACGATAGCGCGCGCGATCCTCCTGGAGAATCTCTCCTGCCCGAACTTCCAGAGGATGGAGGCGATTTCTTCTTCGGTGAGATTATTCAGAAGGTCGTAGGCGGAAATAAATCCGGTCCTGTCCATGCGCATGTCCAGGGGGCCTTCGGCGCGAATGCTAAATCCCCTCTGCGGGCTGTCCATCTGATAAGAAGAAATGCCCAAATCGAACAAAAAGGAATCCACGCCTTCGATCCCCAGCCGGTCAAGCACCTTGTCCAGGTTACGGAAATCCTCGTGTTCAAAATCGCAGGCAAGCGGCGAAGAGCGCAGGGTATTTTTGGCTTCGTCCAGAGACTCCTCATCCTTGTCGATCACCACAAGGCGGCCGCGCGTCCCCAGTTCCCTGGCCAGGCTCAAAGAATGCCCGCCCATCCCGGCCGTGGCATCGACAATGGTCATGCCGCTTTTTGGCTCGAGGAACTTAAGGACTTCCTGTAACATAACCGGCTTATGAAGCGGCTCCTGCATGGCTTCATCGCCTCCCTTTGTCTGGACACAACTGTCCAGCACACCGATGCTTCCATTATGACGAGACCACATGCTTAAAAGGTCTCCTTCTTTTCCTAATAGAACAACTTGAGGATCCGCGAAACGGACATGAACCTCGGGTTAAGCACGACAACGCCCGTCCTGCATCCGAAAATATCGGCTGCCTTCGACCACACCACCCGGCCCAGGAGCTTCAGGGGACCGAATCCGTCTGGAATTTCGACGGCGATTTCAAATATCGTGCCGGGGGAAAAGGCGCGCGATGTGGATAATCCCATGCCTGATCCGCTGATGTCCTTGACTACGGCCTCCAGGCGTTCCCCCGTATTGACGTTCTTGATCTGCGTCTTAACATCATAAAGAGGATTACGATAAAAAATCCTGTTATCGCTTTTCACGGCGCCCGGCAAAGAACAGATTCCCGCAGACTGTGTTTTCATTGTCCTCCCTCCTCCATAGGAATAATCCGATATGAGTCCCTAAAGATTCTCGATCAGCTTTTCCGCCGTCTCTTCGAAGGAATCCAGATTGGAACGGTAGAATTCGCTCCAGGATTCTTTGGACCAGATTTCCACGCGGTTGGAAACACCGATAATCACAACGTCCCTTTTGATCTGCGCGAAATCTTTCAGATAAGCGGGCAAAAGAATACGTCCCTGCTTGTCGGGAACAACCTCGATGGCGCCCGAAAAATACAGACGGTTGAACCTGCGGGAATCCTGGCGCGTAAAAGGCATCGATTTGAATTTCGATTCCACCGAACGCCATTCCTCCTCGGAAAACATGAAAAGACATTTATCCAGCCCGCGGGTCAGATAAAACTTCTCGACAAAATGGGTCTTGGCCACTTCACGGATCCGTGACGGGAGAATCAGCCGCCCCTTATTGTCTATGGAATGATCGTACTCGCCGTAAAACATATCAACCACTTCCCTCCACTTTCTTCCACACTGTAGTCAAAGTATAGAAAAATTAGCCTTCCTTGTCAAGAAATATTCTTAACAATATTATATAAAATTATTGTCCTTCAACAGGTTGGGGTATAATTCCAGGGAACCTCGTCCTGTAGGGGCTACAGGAGGCGGAATTTGACTCAAGCTTAGGCCAAAACGTTGAAAAGAAGATAAAGTGGAGGGAAAAAGTATGCGGCGCTTTAAAAGGGGACGATCGCGGGCCGGGGAGCGGGCGAAGAAGAAAGAATGCGTTCGACTCTTTTGATATCGTCAACAATCTGCCGGCTCAAAGACGCGGCGTCCGGAAATGTCCGGTCATCCCGGATCTTTCGCACAAACCGCACCTCCAGCGTGCGGCCGTAGAAATTCCGGCGGGTATGAAGCGCGAATATTTCCACATGACGGCGGTGCAGCATTTTATGAAAGGTGGGTTTTGTCCCCAGATACGCGGCGGCTGGAAAAATTTTTTTGCCCAAAAAGGCCCAGGCCGCGTAAATCCCGTCGGGAACGAGGACCTCATGCTCAGGGGAGATATTGGCCGTGGGAAAACCCAGGAGGCGCCCCCTTCCCTCCCCCCGGATCACGCGCCCCAGAAGTGACACGGGCCTGCCTAGAAATTTCCGGGCCCGTCCCAGCTGCCCGGAACAGATGAGCCTGCGCACCAAAGTGCTGCTGACCGTGTCCCCGTCGATCACCAGGGGCTTGAGAACATGAAGCGAAAACCCCTTCTCCCGGGATTTCTTTTTTAAAAAATCGACGTCTCCACGCGCGCGGAGGCCGAAAACAAAATCTTCGCCGACATATAAGGAAACCATACCCATCCGGCGCAAAAGAATATTCTCGACAAAACGTTCAGGCGTAACAGAGGCCAGGGAGCGGTTGAATTTCAGAACATAACATGTTTTGATGCCGGCTTCCGCGATATAGTGCAGCTTATGTTTCAACGACATGACATGAGGCGTCTTTTCCGCCCTGTCTAAAAGATGGGACGGATGCACCGAAAACGTCACGACCGCGCTGTTGAGATTCTTTCGCGCCGCCTCAGCGGCCACGCGGCGTAAAACAAACTGGTGCCCGCGATGGACGCCGTCGAAAACGCCGATGGTCACGACAGCCGGCCGCCGTGCCTGTTCAGGGATGCGTCCAAGCCCGTAAATGATGTTCATCGATCTCCTCAAGAGGGATGGCTTCCTCGATCAAAAAAGGGCCCAGCTGCATACGGCGGATGCGGGAAATAACGCCTCCAACGCCCAGGATCTCTCCGATCTCCTCGCCCAGGCGGCGGACATAGGTCCCCTTGGAACATTTGACGTAAAAATCAACCTCAGGCAATTCCATCCGCAGGATATTCAATTCATAGATCCGGATCGCGCGGGCCTTCCTCTCTACTTCAATCCCGCGCCGCGCCAGTTCATAAAGCCTGCGCCCCTTGTGTTTGATCGCCGAAACCATGGGCGGCACCTGCTGTCGTTCTCCGACAAAAGACGCGAAGACATCGCGCACCTGGGCCTGAGTGATCCGCGAAGTGTCTTTTTCGCTCAGGATTTTTCCCTGGCAGTCACCGGTGGAAGTGATCACCCCCAGCCGCAGAGTCGCCTCATAGGCCTTGTCAAAATGCACGAACTTTGAAAAAAGTTTTGTCGCGCCGCCCACCAGGAGCACAAGGACCCCGGTCGCCACCGGATCCAGGGTACCGCTGTGCCCCACGCGCTTGGTTTTGAGTTTTTTGCGGACAACGTCGACGATATCATGAGAAGTCATGCCGGCCGGCTTGTCAATGATGAGGATGCCTTCTTTCATGCGCGTCTCCCCGCTGCCGAAACCGCCGCGGCCACGACTTTCGCCACGACCCCTTTAAGGCTGCCTTTGAGCGTGCATCCGCTGGCTTTCGGATGCCCTCCCCCGCCGAAAGTCTGGGCGAGCTTATTAACGTCGAGGCGTCCCCGCGAACGGAGATTAACGCGGACTTCCCCCTTGGCGACCTCTTTGAAAAGCAGGGCGGCCTCAGCCCCCTTCACCGCCCGGGTAAACCGGATCAATTCATCGGTCTGCTGCTCCAGGGCAGGGTACTTTCGCAGAAGCGACACCGGCACTTCCACCCAGGCGACCGCGCCTGTCGGATCTTTCCTCATGTTCCCGGCTACCCTGCCGATGGCCTTCATGGTTTCAAAGGAAAAATTCTCGTAGAGCTTCTGATTGATGCCGTGAATATCAATCCCGTGTTTCATCAGGTCCGCCGCCGCTTCATGGGTATAGGCGGTCGTCGAGGCGTAGCGGAAAGACCCGGTATCGGAAAGAAGGCCGGTATAAAGCAAAATGGCCTCCTTGCGGCCGATGGGTTTCTTCAAAGCCCTAAAAAGGGTATAGATCATTTCGCAGGCTGAGGAAGCTTTGGGTTCCACCCAATTCACGCTGCCGAACCGTCCGTTGCTGACGTGATGATCGATATTGATCAGGGGTTTGCCGGCTTTCAGTCCCTGTTTCAGCTTTCCGATGCGCGAGGCGTCCGAGCAATCAACAAGGACAGCCGCGTCGTAGGCGGGATATGTCCTGGCCTTGCGGATGGTCCTGACGCCCGGTAAGAACAGGTATTCCTCAGGCGGATCGTCGTCATTAACGACAAGGACTTTTTTTCCCAGCTGCCTCAGGAGGCTGGCGACGGCAAGTTCCGCGCCAAGGGCATCGCCCTCCAGATGGATATGCGCGGAAACAACAAAAACCTTATGCTCTTTTTTTAGGAGTTCTTCGACGAGCCTTTTGGGGACCACTCTTTCTCCTCTCGTTATCATTCTCCTGATCCTGCTGTTTAATGGCTTCCAGCTGCTGCTCGATCATGATGCTGTATTCGGCCGAATGGTCCGGCTTGAAATCGATTTCCGGAACGAACCGCAGGCCCAAAGACTCCCCCAGGACGCGGCGGATATAGCCGGCCGCGTGTTTCAATCCTTTCAGCGTCTCCTCCCACTGCGCCTCATCTCCATACACGCTGAAAAAAATCCGCGCGAACCTCAAATCAGGCGTCATATCCACGCGGGTAATCGTCGTAAAACCCAGGCGCGGATCCTGGATATCTTCCTGCAAGGTCTTGCTGACGACCTTTTTGATCTCATGGGCCACCTTATCTTTTCTATTCATGTCCCCTGTCTCCTCTAGGATGCCTCTGACTCGTTGGATTTCCCTTGCCGATAAACATTCTTTCCCCTTAAAAAAAACTTCCCTCAAAGCCGTCTTTGGGCAAAGGACAGTTCTTCTTCCTTGTTCTTGACCTTACCGTCGAGCTTGGCGAACAAAAGCCGTTCAAGGACCTTTTTGAACAGGGGGCCCGGTTTCGCGCCCATCTGCACAAGGTCCTCGCCCCGGACATGGAGCCTCACCCCGTTATAAAACAGAAGAAAATCACGGATCCTTCTGCGCGAGCGCGCGGATTTTGTCAGGGCGAAAATCAACATGATCACTTCATAACTCAAGGGCGCCAGCAGCCTGTAAACGCGGCTGGGCCTCAGGGAAGCGGCGGACAATAATCTATCGACCCGCCTGCCGTGCTTTTTGAAAGACAACATCCGCAGGCTCTCCCCTTTATGAAAAGCGTATGAGAAAATCACATCCTTGAGCCTGCGCGTGGGAAGACAGCTGAAAAACAGACACATGAACATCACATAAACTTCCAGGCGGCGATGGCCGGGACAATTCGCCTCGAACCATTGCGCGGCCTTCCTGACTTTTTGGCCCTGCGCCTCCCAGCCTTTGGCGCAGGAAAAAGACGGCGCGATAAAAGAAAATCCGCAAAGGGCCTCCAGCCTCCTGAGGGCCTTCCAGGGCCTCTCTTCGCCGAAGATCAGGATCAGCTCGTCCCTGAGACGGTGCTTTTGAACACACAACAGCATTTTGTCCCTGACGGCCCGGCGCAGGGACTTAAGGGTCTGCTCCTCCAGCCGGAAACAAAACCTCTGTTCAAACCGCACGGCCCTCAAAATGCGCGTCGGGTCATCCACAAAGCTCAAGGAATGCAGGATCCTGACCTTCCCGTTTTTCAGATCGGTGAGACCGCCGTAAAAATCAAATGTCTCGCCGTAAGAAGACCTGTTGATACTGATGGCCATGGCGTTGATCGTGAAATCCCGGCGGGAAAGGTCGTCCTTGATCTGCCCCTGGGAAACAACCGGCAAGGCCCCGGGCTTCTCGTATGTTTCCTTGCGCGCGGAGGCGACATCCGCCTTGAACCCGTCGCATCCGTGGAGGGTGGCGGTCCCGAAACGCCTGTGCGTGACGGCCTTCAGGGATAAACGGCGCGCGCATTCCTGGGCGAAAAAGATGCCCTCCCCTTCCACGACCAGGTCCACATCAAAATTCGGGACGTCCAGATACAGATCCCTGACAAAACCTCCGACGACATAAACGTTCATTTTCAATTCATCCGCGAACTCACCGGCCTGCCGGATAAAATTGGACATGGGCTCAGGCAGCTTTCGCAAGGCCTTCGTCAGCATGAACTACCCCCTCGGATGGAACATTTTATGGATCGAACGCAAACGATTCCTGTTGACGTGCGTATAGATCTGCGTCGTGGAAATATTGGCATGTCCCAGCATCTCCTGCACGGAACGCAGGTCCGCCCCCCGCTCCAGAAGATGGGTGGCGAAGGAGTGCCGCAGGATGTGCGGCCGGATGGGCTTTTTGATACGCGCCTGTTTCGCGTAGGCCTTGATCAGTTTCCACAGGGATATCCGCGAAATACGCTTGCCCGAACGATTCAGAAAAAGCTCGGGAACCGGAGCCTTGGCGAATTCCGGCCGCGCCTTTTCCCTGTAACGGATGATGGCGGCCGACGCCTTGCTCCCTAAAGGAATAATTCTTTCTTTTCTGCCTTTGCCCATGCAACGGACAAAACCGATCTCCGTGTTGACATCCGCGGTTTTGACGCCGGAGACCTCCGAAACACGCATCCCGGTCGCGTACATGATCTCCAGGATGGCCCTGTCCCTGATCCCCTGCCTGGTCTTAAGGTCAGGCGCCTCGACAAGGCGCTGCGCTTCATCGCAATCCAGGATATCGGGGATCTTTTTCCAAAGCTTGGGCGAATCGATATAACTGGAGACGTCGCCCTTGATCAGTTTTTCCCGGGAAAGGAACCGGTAGAACATCCGAAGCGCAGCCAGGCTGCGGGCGATCGAATTCACAGACAACCCTTTATCCTTTTGATAAAGCATGAAATCGCGTATATCCTCGCGCGTCGAACCCGCGATATCCTTTTTGGCCATAGCCTCCAGGAACTTCAGATAGGCCCCCAAGTCCCGGCCGTAGGCGGCGATGGTATTTTTTGAAAGCCCGCGCTCCACGCTCAGATAATCCAGAAAAATTGGGAGAAACTTATCCATATTTTGATTACCGGCTGCCAAGTTCCCTGCCGATCGTGGTGTGGGGCCCGTGTCCCGGATAGACAACCGTCTCGGAAGGAAGCGCGGCCAGGCGTTTCAAAGACGCCTCCATCTGCCGGGCGCTGGCGCCGGGAAAATCCGTGCGTCCTATCCCATGACGAAAAAGGGTGTCTCCGGAAAACAGACAGCCATGCCCGTAAAGACAAAGACAGCCCCTGGTGTGGCCCGGCGTATGAAGGACTTCAAAATCCAGTTCCGCCAGGGTAAGATGGTCTGCGTCCGCCAACAGACGCTGTGGAACGACCGGTTCAAAATCGCCGAAGAAAAAAGACATGGCATTCTTTGCCGGGTCCGATACCATCTGCGCGTCCAGCTCGTGAATATAAACGGGAAGTCCCAGGGCCTTATCGGCCTTGATATGATCGATATGGCCGTGCGTATTGACGATAAAACTCGGCCGCAACCCATTCTGCTCAAGGCATGTCTTGATCTGCCCCGCGTCATCCGCCGGATCAATGACAAAGGCCTGCCCGTCCTTGGCGGACACAATATAACAATTCGTCTGAAGCTCTCCTAAGACGAGGGTCAATACCTTCATGCCGGATCGGGCTTAAGATGATTTTTCATGTCTGTCGGGTCGAACTGCCTGTTCACAGAGCTTAAAATGCGTTCCGCCGTGTAGCGAAAACGCATGGCTTCGGCCTGAGGCAGTCCGGGAACGGCCTGAATGCGGCTCATGAGCGCTTCGGACTGCTGAATATAGGCCGCCAGGGATTTGGCCTTATCCTCCAAAAGGTATGTTGACATCTTTTTGAGGTTGATGAGAGCCTGATCCATGCAATCCACGACTTTTTTATGCGAAGCCCTGTCGTTTAAGGCCGTCACGAGTTCCTGGTTCCAGGCTTTCCAGTATGTGAAATACTGTCTGTACAAAACATGGTTGGGAAAGGGGTGGGCGCTGTAATCCCTGGGCGTAATGATCATCGCTTCCCGGGATTGAGGTGTTTTGCGTTTGCGGATAAATTTTTTCCTGAGTGTTTCGCACCCCGCCGAGGATACGATAAACGCGACAACAAGCACCACAGAAAGATATTTTTTTAACATGGATTCCCCCCTTAATCCCGCTCTGACTGGATTCCCTCCTCTCCCCCTGACCTTATTGGACATAGGAAATATGGAGGCGCACTCTCATATTTTTCAAAAATGTTATCTTCGGCTACCCTAGCCCCGCCATCTTCCTGAAAGCCTTTTCATCGAGAATCGCGACATGAAGTTTTTCAGCTTTGGCCCGCTTGGAACCAGGTTCTTTTCCCGAAACAACAAAACTGGTTTTTTTGCTCACCGAAGAAGACGCGCGACCCCCCAGGGACTTAACCAGATCTTCGGCCTCCGGCCGGCTCATCCCTTCCAGCTCCCCGGTAAACACGAACGTCTTGCCGGCAAAGACCGCAGAGGCGCCGCGTCTTTTGGGTTCTTCCATATTAAGCCCGGCTTCTTTAAGCTTACGGATCAGCACCCCTGTTTCCTTGTGCCGGAAAAATTCATAAACGGACCTGGCGATCGCCTCGCCGATCTCTGGAATATTGACCAATCGCTCCAACGACGCTCCCCGGAGAGATTCCATGGTCCTGAAATTCTCCGCCAAAAGTTCGGCCGCCTTTTCTCCCACATGCCTGATGCCTAAAGCGAACAACAGGCGCGATAAGGGCCTTTTCCTGCTCTCCTGGATCCCCTGATAAAGGTTACGCGCTTTTTTTTCCTTAAAAAGCTCCAGCCGCAGAAAATCATCCTCCTTGAGTCCATAGATATCCGCGAAATCCCTGACCATGCCGTTTCGCGCGAGCTGCTGGACAACAGTCTCTCCCATTCCTTCAATGTCCATGGCCGAGCGGGAGGCGAAATGGCTCAATCGCCTTTCCACCTGGGCGGGGCACAAGGCATTGATACAGCGATAGGCGACCTCTTCCTCTTTCTCCTTGACCACGTCAGCGCCGCAGGAAGGGCATTGGCGGGGAGGCGGATATGTCGCGTCCTTTCCTTTATGATCGCAGGAAACAACTTTGATGACCTTGGGGATCACATCCCCGGCCCGTTCCAGAAGGACACGGTCTCCGGGATGGACTCCGAGCCGCGCGATCTCGTCAAAATTGTGAAGCGTCGCGTTGCTGATCGTGACGCCCGCGCAGGGCACGGGTTCAAGTTCGGCAACAGGGGTCAAAACTCCCGTGCGACCCACATTAACGCAAATCCGCAAAACTTTGGTCGTAGCCTGTTGAGCGGGAAACTTAAAAGCCATGGCCCAGCGGGGACTCTTGAGAGTCGAACCGAGCCGTCGCTGCTGCTTTAGGCTGTTGACCTTGACGACAATCCCGTCAATTTCGTAATCCAGGGTCAGGCGCTTCTCCTGCCACTGCCGGCAAAAATCCAGAACGTCTTTAAGACCGGCGCAAAGCCTGGTGTGTGGATTGACGGGGATGCCCCAGGACTTGACTTTCGTCAAAAAATCTTTTTGAGAACCAAAAGAGCCCGGTTTGCATTCGCCCAGGGAATGCGCGAAAAAAAGAAGCTTTCGGCGCGCGACGATCCTGGGATCCAGTGTTTTCAGGGTCCCTGCCGTGGCATTCCGGGGATTGGCGAATATCGGTTCCGTTTTTTCCGACCGCTCCCGGTTCATGGCCAGAAAATCCTGGCGGGACATGAAAACCTCCCCCCTGATCTCGATCAAGGAAGGCGACGGACCCTTCAAGGCCAGGGGGATGGCGCGGATCGTCCTGATATTTGAAGTCACATCCTCCCCCGTCTCGCCGTCCCCGCGCAGGGCCCCGACACTCAAAGAACCGTTCTCATAAATCAGGTTCACGCTGACGCCATCGATCTTAAGTTCCGCCAGGTATGAAACCGTTTCGTCCGGCCCGAGACCTTTTTTGACACGGTCATTCCAATCGCGGACTTCTTCGAAAGAATACGTGTTGTCCAGGGAAACCATCTTCCTGTGATGGCGGATAGTGCGAAAACCCGGAACAGGTTCTCCTCCCACACGGCGGGTCGGAGAATCCGGCGTCACAAACTCAGGATATTTGTCTTCCAATTCCCTGAGCCTGCCCAGAAGCGCATCATACTCGCTGTCGGAGATCTCAGGCTGATCCAGGACATAATACCGTTCTTCATGATGCCTGATCTGCTCGCGTAATTTTTCGATGTCTCTCTTGACGTCCATAGGCATCTTCTTGCGGGCCTTTAATACCCGCTGAACAAACGGGCGGCCAAGGCTTCAGGAAGACCGGCGGCCCTGATCTTGCTTGCGGCTGCTTCCACGTCATACTCCAGGCGACGGAATTCAACCGCGCCTTCGCCGGTGTCGAGAACGCACACGCAGGCCCGCGGATCGCCGTCGCGCGGCTGGCCCACGCTGCCGACATTGACGATCCAGCGCTCATTTTCCCTGTAAACGAATTTTCCCCTGCCGGGTTTGTAGGAAACGCCTGCGGGGTTTTCCACAAAAATTCCCGGCTGATGGAGGTGGCCCACAAAACAGATCTTCTGCCGAAGGCAATAAAAAGTCTTTGCCGCCTGATGGGCGTCCGTCATATAATCAAACTCCTCCGGGCGCGCCAGGGTCCCGTGAACCAGGCACAGATCTTCCTCCTGAACCTCGCGGACAAGGGGCAAATGGTCCAGAAAAATTTTCTCGTCCCCGCTTAACCGCGCCCCGCTCCATTCCACAGCCGCCCTGGCCGACTCGTTGAAATAGGCCGTGGACAGCCGCCCGGAAACCGCCCAGTCATGATTTCCGGCGACCATGACGGGATCAAGGGCCCTCAGCCTGCCTATACAAAGAGACGGATCCGCGCCATACCCCACAATATCACCGGCAAAAAAATACCGGCTGATATCCGATCTGCTCAAATCATCCAAAACAGCATTCAATGCCTCGAGATTCGCATGAACATCTGAAAAAATGGCAAATTTCATGTCTTTAAAATCTGATCTCAAAAGTCTTGAAGGCGTCGGTGGCAGGCTGCCAGTCAGCGGCCGTATCGGAAATATAGCCGGAGAATCTGTCCTCCAGGCGTTCCAAATATGTCTTGAGGTCCCGTTCCTCCGCTTCCGCGGAAATTTCCACTTCACCGGAACCCAGGTTTCTCACCCATCCCTTTATGTTGCCATCACGCGCCAGGGCTTCGGCCGTATAACGAAAACCAACACCCTGGACCCGGCCCCGGAATATCACATGCAAATTCTTGTTCATGGAGCCTCCCGGCGCTCAACCCCGCCTGATGAAGCCGGCCTCTCCCCCGTTCCATAGCCCTAAGCCCTTGCGAAACCGGCCCTGCTTTCAGAAAACAAGGGAGAAAATGAAAAGGCGGGAAATAGGGCAGGCGAAAAACAAATGCTCGCTTGAGTGCCTCCAAATTTTCCCTTATCGGGAAAAATTGTCGGGGAGGGAATTTCTCCTCACCCGGTCAGGCATTCGCCTGACCGCCTTCCCCCGCACCTTACTGTTGAAAAAACTTTTCTTTTTGTCAGCACTGCGCTCGCTACGGCCCTTGTCGGGCCGTTAGACGCTCGCTCTAGTGCCTCCAAATTTTCCCTTATCGGGAAAATTTGTCGGGGAGGTGGGATTTGAACCCACGACTTCAACGTCCCGAACGTTGCGCTCTAGCCAAGCTGAGCCACTCCCCGAAATCTCATCCCTCAATCGGTATCTCACCCCGCCCTTCGACATTTCGATACTTTTAAAGAAGAGAGGCTCGGATATTCACTTTTTCGTCACAGAAAACCTGTTAGAAGGTTTTATTTTAACACAAAGCCAAACCCTTGACAACCATGACCATCCCCGTCACCCCTCTTTGGAGCCGGCATAAGCGAACTTCCGCATCATATCGGTTTCGACATTGACCAGGCTCCCGGACGCCTTCCTGCCCAGGGTCGTCACCGCCGCCGTGTGAGGGATCAGACCGACAGAAAAACATCCGCTCTTTTTTTCTGAAACCGTCAGACTGACGCCGTCCACCGCCACGGATCCCTTCAGAAAAATGTTTTTCAGCAAAAAAGGCTTAACACTGATCGACACGAGCCATTGGCCTTTAAAAATTTTCTTCGAACGGATGACGCCGACGCCATCCACATGTCCGCTGACCATATGGCCTCCAAACCTGCTGTCAGCCTTCATGGCCCTTTCCATGTTCACCCGCGAACCCACTCTTAAGGTTTTTAAGGTTGTCTGAGCGAGGGTCGAGGGCATAATGTCAAAAGCGAGCCTTTGCCTGCCGGCCTCTACAACCGTCAAGCATACGCCATCAAGGCTGATGCTATCGCCTATCCGCGTATCCAGAGAAACAAGCCCGGCCTCAACCGTCAGGCGCGTGCAGCCCGCTTTTTGACGAACGGCAGACACCCTTCCCATCTCTTCGATAATTCCCGTAAACATAGGCTAAAAACGGTAACTCAACCGCCCCTCGATCAGAATATCCCCGCCGATCCGCTTGATCGTCATATCTTTTAAACGGGCGCCTTGGCGTGGAAAACGCGCTCCCCGGCCTCCAATGCCGCCTAAAGCCTCCCGCCCGCCCATCAGGCTCGGCGCCAGATAAAACATGACTTTATCCGCCAGTTTTTCATCCAGGAACGAACCCGCCAGAGAGGCCCCTCCCTCTACCAGAAGATTACGGATCTCCCGCCGCCCCAGTTCACCCAACAACGCCTTGAGACTCACGCGGCCGTTCCGGCCCGGAACACGAAGAACAGTCACCCCGCGTCCGCGCAAAATCTTTTCTTTTTTCAGGTCGGTCCGGTTCACCGCGATGATGACAGACTGTTTTGTCTTCAACAATCTCGCCGACAGGGGCAGCTTCAGGGAAGAATCGACGATGACTTTTGTCAGGCGATTTCCGGAAACGCCTTCCAGCCGCGGATCATCTTTCAGGACCGTATGAATACCGACCATGATGGCGTCAAAAGACCCTCTCATTCTTCGGGCGTAGGCGCGGCTTAAGGCTGAGGTCATCCACTTGGAATGGCCGGCCGCCGTGGCTGTTTTTCCATCCAGGGAAGCCGCCACTTTCAAGGTCACCAGCGGCCTTCTCTTGTTCATGGAACAAAAAAAAGGCTCATTGAGCCTTTGGACTTCATCCTGATAAAATCCTTCAAACACCCTGACCCCGGCTGAACGCAATTTACGGATACTCTTCCCCCTGGTCATGGGATTGGGGTCGCGAACGCCGATATAGACTTCCGAAACGCCGGATGAAACAACGGCATCCACGCACGGCGGCGTCCGACCTTTATGAAAACAAGGCTCAAAGGTGCAGAATAACGCCGCGCCCCTGGCTTTAACGCCTGCCTGTCTCAAGGCCAGGACCTCGGCATGAGGCAGCCCTGCCCTGCGGTGATAGCCTTCCCCGACCACCCTCCCGTCCTTGACCACGACCGCGCCGACAAGGGGGTTAGGAAAAGTCCTGCCTGAAGCCCTCACCGCCATATCCAGGGCCAGACGCATATATTTTTTTACGAGCCGAGCCTGCATTTTGCTTCTTTAAGTCTCTCCACATACTCGTAGGGAAGGCGGACACGTCCGATTTTGGCCTCCTGCTTGGCCTCGCCGTGGCAATCAGAGCCGCCGGTCACCAAAAGCCCGAATTTTTCCGCGAGTTTCACGTATTCGCTCTGCTGAAAATCGCTGTGTTCCGTGTAGAGCGCCTCAATGCCCATGATCCCCGCCTTCACGAAATCCTCGATCAAAAACTTCTGCGGCAAAAGATATGGATGGGCCAGAACGGGGATTCCTCCGACGCGTCTGATCCAGGCGATCGCCTCTTTCGGCGGCATTTTAAATTTTGCCACGTAGGCCGGGCCCTTATCGCCGATAAAACGGCTGAAGGCTTCGCCGGTATTAGCGACATATCCCTTATGGACCAGGACCCTGGCGACGTGAAGACGGCCCACGCTCCCTTCACCGGCCAGCCTGAAGATCTCTTCAGGTTCCACAGGCATCTTCAATCGAGTCAATTTCTGGCAGATGGAATGGATCCGCCTGATCCTGACCTCCTGCATTTCTTTGAGCATGCCCAGAAAAGCCTCATCGGTAAAATCGATGAGATACCCCAGGATATGAATCTCGGAACCCGTGAGCTCAGCCGTCAGTTCGATGCCTGAGACGATCTCAAGGCGCTCTCCGGCGGCCAGCATGGCGGGCGCGATGCCGCTGATATTATCATGGTCCGTGATAGAAATGCAGGACAGACCCGCTGTCAGGGCCTCTTCCACGATCCTCTGCGGCGAAAATGTCCCGTCGGAAAAACAGGTATGGACATGAAGGTCAGCGAACCTCATGGGCCTCCGGTTACGGTTTGGTCTTATTGATCTTATCCAGGATGCCGTTAACGAATTTCCCTGATTCCAGGTCGCCGAATTTCTTGGCGAGTTCAACGGCTTCGTTGATCGCGACTTTAGGGGGGATATCCGGCCGGTAAAGCAGTTCGAAGGCCGCCAGGCGCAGGACATTCCTGTCCACGGTCGCCATGCGCTCGATCTGCCAGTTTGTGGCGTATTCGGAAATCTTGCCGTCAAGCTCTTCCAGTTTGGCGCTGATATCCCTGACAAGCTGAACGGCGAATGTTTTAACGGAAGCCTCTTCCTCGGCCGCGTGGAGTTCAAAAAAATCCTGCGCCAAGTCGGCCGTGCTGACCCCGCTGACATCCGACTGATACAATAGTTGCAAAACAAGTTCCCGGGCTTTTGTCCGTTTGCGCATTTTTTTTAGCTGTTTTGACGAAAAGAAAAAAGGGTGAAACTCTCAAACAAAGTTCGCCTTGATCCCGTTGGAGGGCGTTCCGCGGTATTTTTGCGAAAAAAGATAACCCTTATATTATATCCAGCAAGTTAACCATTTCAATAGCATTTAAAGCCGCGTCCCGGCCCTTATTACCGCCTTTTGTTCCGGCCCTCTCCACCGCCTGTTCCATCGTATCGGCCGTAATGACGCCGAAGATCACAGGAATACCGGTTTGCATGGATACCTGCGCGACGCCTTTAGCGGCTTCGCTGGCGATAAAATCAAAATGCGGCGTATCTCCGCGAATGACGGTCCCCAGACAGACAATCGCGTCAAACTTCTTTGCCTTAGCCAGGCGCATGGCGACAGACGGAATCTCAAAAGCGCCCGGGACCCAGGCGATTTCGATCTCGGCTTCTTTCGCGCCGTGCCTTTTCAAGGTATCGCAGCATCCTTCCAGCAGGGCTTTTGTCACAAAATCATTGAAGCGCGACACAACGATGCCAAACCGCTTGGCCTTAACAACCAGGTTTCCTTCATAAACTTTAGCCATCTTCCCGCCTCCTGTTTTTTGGGATTTGGAATTTGAAAGTTTCACTCTAACCAATGCCCCAATTTCTCTTTTTTTGTCTTCAGGTATCTTCGGTTCGCTTCCGACCGTTCTGTATGAATAGCGACCCGTTCGGCGATATGCAATCCATGCCCTTCCAGTCCAACGATCTTACGCGGATTATTCGTCAACAGGCGGATTTTCTTAACTCCCAGGTCTGTTAAGATCTGCGCTCCGATCCCGTAATCGCGCAGGTCAGGGGCAAAGCCCAGAGCCTCATTGGCCTCGACCGTGTCCAGGCCGCTATCCTGCAGGGCGTACGCTTTAAGTTTATTGGCCAGCCCTATGCCCCGCCCCTCCTGTTTCATGTAAAGGATGATGCCTTTTTTTTCGGCAGCCACGCGCTCCATGGCTGTTTTTAACTGGGCTCCGCAATCACAGCGCATCGAGCCGAAAACATCCCCGGTCAGGCATTCCGAATGGACGCGGACAAGGACCGTTTCGTTCTCGGCGGCCGGCTCCTCCAGGCCCATGCAAAGCGCCAGATGGTTCGTTTTGTCCAGGAGGGATTCATAAAGGACCATCCGAAATTCCCCAAACGCCGTTGGGAGTTTTGTTTCAGCGACCCTCTGGATCAGGATCTCCTTCCTGCGGCGGTATTCAATGAGGCTTTCAATAGAGCACATCTTAAGGCCGTGCTTTTTCGAAAAATCGACCAGATCGGGAAGCCGGGCCATGGTCCCGTCTTCATTCATGATCTCACAGATGACGCCGGCCGGATAAAGGCCCGCAAGTCTGGCCAGATCCACAGAAGCTTCCGTATGTCCCGCCCTGACCAAGACGCCGCCTTTGCGGGCGCGCAAAGGAAACATATGGCCCGGCCTGGCGAAATCCAGGGGCCTGGCCCCGGATGAGATCAGCTTGGAAATGGTGCGCGCCCTGTCCTGAGCGGAAATCCCTGTTGTCACGCCCTCTTTGGCATCCACCGACACCATCCAGGCCGTAGAATAAGGATCAGCAGAGGCCTTTTCAACGCGCGGGACCATGGGAAAAATATCCAGTTCACTCAGCCTCTCTTCCTCCATGGGAACGCACAAAAGTCCCCGTCCGAATTTGGTCATGAAGTTAATGTGTTCGCTCGAGGCAAACTGCGCCGCCATGACAAGGTCGCCTTCATTCTCGCGATCCTCGTCATCAACCACGATCACCATCCGGCCTTTTTTTAAATCTTCCAGAATTTCTTCTATCGGTTGAAGGTTCATCGTATAACTCCTAAAAAAATATTCGGCTCAAAACCTTTAAGGCGGAGGGCCTAATTCGGGCAATAACTTAGCTTCTCCGCCTACGGCTACCGGCTCGCTAAGTTATGCTTCTTGCTCACCCCGATCACCTGGAAGCTGCGCAAATTTCTTGCGAAATTTGCTTGCAGGTGACGGGGTTAATTCGGGCAATAACTTAGCTTCTCCGCCTACGGCTACCGGCTCGCTAAGTTATGCCCTCATTAAAAAACCCGAAGTCGCAGCTACAGACTTCGGGATAAAAGGTTCCTCGAAAAAAAACCTCTCTTCAATCTTCTCTCATCTAGGCTTTACTATTGGCCCAAGGTTTTCACTTGGTCTGCCTCAAGCGTATCGCCTGGCTTGAGGCTCGCAGGCTCTCTTGCGCTTTCGCGAAGATCACTGCCAGCCGGGACTTTCACCCTGCCACCCAAAATGTTATTTCAGGGGCTTTTTATCCCGAAGATCGGTCTTTAATATATCATTTAGCCCTGAATTGTCAAGGCCTTAATTTTGGTGTATAATTGAAACCCATGACAGAAAAAGGGATCGCCAGGTTATTGCGGAAAAGAAAGCTCACCATCGCCGTTGCCGAATCCTGCACAGGCGGCCTTATCTCTTCCTCTCTAACCGATATCCCCGGCAGTTCCGGTTACATGGCCGGCGGCGTTATCGTTTACTCCAACAGGGCCAAAACAAGACTTCTGTCCGTGCCCGCGGATGTGATTTTGAAATATGGGGCGGTGTCGGAGCAGACGGCGCTGGCCATGGCCCGCAACGTGCGTCGCCTTTTTAAAACCGATATCGGGCTCTCCGTGACGGGCGTTGCCGGCCCCGGAGGAGGCAGCGCGCTGAAGCCCGTAGGCACTGTCTTTATCTCCATCAGCCTCAAAAATCAGGCCTATTTCAAAAAATTCCACTTCCGGGGGACGCGCCGGAAAATCAAGAAACGTTCCCAATACGCCGCCTTTGAACTCCTCAAAGAATGTCTGAACTAAAACGCCTTTTTATCGCCGTTGCCCTCCCCGGTGACGTCAGGCAATACCTCAAAACCGTGCGCGAAAAACTTGAAAAAACGGGCGCGGACGCCAAATGGGTGGACCCATCCCAAATTCATCTGACGCTGAAATTTCTCGGCTCAACTCCACAGGAAAAAATCCCGGCCATTCTGGCCATAGGCAAACAAGCCTGTGAAGGCATCCCCCGGATTCCCGTGACCTTAGGCACCCTGGGTGGATTTCCCTCCCTCAATGCCCCCCGTGTCCTCTGGGTGAACCTTAATGACCCCGGGGATTTTCTCATCAGCATCGCCGCACATCTGGAAAATGGCCTCGAAGGACTCGGATTTGAAAAAGAACAAAGGCCTTTTCAAACCCACATGACTCTGGCCAGGATCCGTTCGCAAAAAAACCGCCTGACCCTGGTCCAGGCGGCGATTGACCTTCAGAAAACCTTAAAAGCCCTGCCATTTGCCGTTGATAATATCACGTTGTTTGAAAGCCGTTTGAGCCCGAAAGGGCCGGCTTATCTTGCGATCGAACGGATTTCCCTGGGGGAGATAAGTTCATCGCCTTCCGGCTAGGGCGCGCTTCGCAGGACCCAGGAGAGGACGATATCGGCCTCTTTGGCAGCCGCGACCATGACGCGCGGGGCGCACGGCGGACATTCCCTTGTGGCTTCCGAGAGGCCGTCTCCGACAACAAACACATTCTCTTTCAACTGACGGATGATCAAGGCATCGCTATTTCCCCAACCGGCGAGGCCTGAGGCAGTCACGAAAAGTTTGCGCGTATCCCAGAAAACCTCCGCGAGCATCTTTTTACATTCGGGGCGGTCAAAGGCTTCGACAACCGCGTCACATCCGGAAAAAATCTTTCCCGCGTTGACCTCCGTGATCTTCTCATCAACCAGCGTCAGCTCCAGGTCGGGATTGATCCTCAAAAGGTTCGCCCCCAGGGCCTGCGTCTTGGGCAGGCCGAGCTGGTCGGAAAAATACCATTGCCGGTTCAAATTTCCGACGGCCACCGTGTCGAAGTCACAAAGCGTCAGAAGCCGGAATCCGCTGCGGGCCAAAGCGGCGGCGCAATTGGAGCCAAGCCCGCCCAATCCCGCGACGCCGACGCGCGTCTTCTGAATTTTTTTAAACCGCACCACGCCGAAAAAATCAACCAACGCTTTTTCAAAATCGTTCATAGGGGCTGCCAGTCTTTCAATACGGCCTGATAGCCTTTTTCGGCAATCATGCGCTTGATATCTTCCACGGAACTCTTATCCTGGATCTCAAACTGACCCTCGGTTTTTTCTCCGGACCCGTATCCGCCCACCTGGGTGCTGGAGCCGGCTGACATTCTCGTGACCCCGAGGCCGATCAGGCGACGGCGGAAATCATAAGGTTCCCGTGTGGAGATGGCCAGGGGCCCTTGCGGCAGAAACAGCCTCAGCGCCAGCATCATCTGGACGAATTCCCTGTCGCTGACAGTCCTGCCTTCAAAAACAATCCCCTCGTGTCTTTTGAGCCTCGGAAGGGAAATCCCCGTCTCGACGTCCGGATAGCAATGCTGCAGCCAGCGCGCGTGCCGGCCCAGGAAAAATATTTCCCTGCGCAAATCCCCCAACCCCAGCAACGCGCCGATATTCACCTGTCTAAGGCCTGCCCGGCATCCCCGCTCGGGGCCTTCCAGGCGAAAACGATAATCCCGCTTTGGCCCGGATACGTGCAGCGCGGCGTAAAGCTTTTCATCGTATGTTTCCTGGTAAAGGGTCAGGCCATCGACGCCGCAAGCGGCTAGCTGGCGGTATTCCTCCGTCTCCAGAGGATAAATCTCGACGCTGATCGATGAAAAAATGGTTTTCAGGAAACCCACGCATTCCTGGATATAAGACAAGGGCGAATGCGACCGGGAATCGCCGGTCAAAAGAAGGAGGTGCTGGATGCCCATGCCGCGGATCTGGCCGGCTTCGCGCTTAAGCTCCTCCAGGCTCAGTGTTTTCCGACGGATCATGTTTTTGCGGTTAAACCCGCAATACAGGCATTCATTATCGCAATAATTGGAAAGATAAAGCGGCGCGTACAGTGAGATAACCCTGCCAAAATGGCGTATGGTCAACTCCCGGGCTTTTTGAGCCATGGATTCCAGGAAAGGAAGCGCGGATTCGGACAAAAGAGATAAAAAATCCGCCTCGCTCAATGTCTCTTTTTCAAGAACACCGGGAATATCGCAAGGCCGCCCTTCTTCAGGCACGGCCCTCGTCATGACCTCGTAAAAACTCGTTTTCATAAAAGGGAATCAGTGAAGAAAACCCGTCAAAGGAGAGGATGCCTCAGGGTTGTCGCGCGAGGGGCTGATGCCTGCCCTGTAGGCAAGGCGTCCGGCTTCCACGGCGAGCGCGAATGCGCGCGCCGTGGCCGCAGGGTCAGGGGAAACCGCGACGGCCGTATTGGACAAAACGGCCGCAGCCCCCAGTTCCATAGCCTCAGCCGCGTGAGAAGGCCGGCCGATGCCGGCATCCACGATCACAGGGACGTTTAAGGATTCAACCAGGATACGGATCATGTCCCTTGTCAGGACGCCCTTGTTCGTGCCGATAGGCGCGCCGAGAGGCATGACGGAAGCAACGCCCGCGTCCTGCAGTCTTTTCGCGTCGGAAAGATCCGGGTTCATGTAGGGCATGACGACAAAACCTTCAGAGGCAAGCTGGCGGGCGGCCTTGATCGTCTCCGCATTATCAGGCAGCAGATAACGCTGATCCGCGATCACTTCAATCTTAACCCAGGGCCCGCAACCCATGGCCCGTCCCAGATGCGCGATACGCACAGCCTCCTCGGCATTCCTGGCCCCGGACGTATTGACCATGACAAGACAGCCCTTAGGGATAAAACCGAGGATATTCTCCTGCTCTTGCGTGGGGTCAATCCGCCTGAGGGCGACCGTCACGACGTGAGCGCCCGACGCCTCGATGGAATCGCGCATCAAGGGGTAGGAGGAAAATTTTCCTGTTCCCAGAAAAAACCGGCTCCTGATCTGCGTCCCCGCGATGATCAAAGGATCGTTCATCTCAGCCCCCTCCCACGAATGAAAGGAGCTCAACACGGTCGTTCTCCGTCAGGCAAACGGCTTCCCAAAGACGTGAAGCCGCCAGGATGCGGCCGTTATACTCCACGACGACTCGCTGTCCGTCGATCTTCATGGTCTTTAAAAAATCAGACAGGGAGGTTCCCGCCGCCACATCCATCTCTTTGCCGTTCAAACACACGCGCATGGATTCATTCCTCTGTTGAAAAATAAAAAAACCCTCAGGCCTCCAAGGGCATAAGGGCAAATCCGTTCTCTTCCCTTCGCCCGCGTTTCAGGCGGGCGTCCCGTGATTAAAGGACGCTGGCATTATCCAGTGCAGGTTCTTCGGGTCATCCGCTTACGGAACTCTCAGGCCGTTTTTCACGACCTCCCCTTTATGTTTGTCAAATATCGGCCGCGCCCTTTCAACAGGGGCGCTCTTTTTAACTCTATTCCAGGAAAGACAGGATCTCGGATTTCGAAGAAAGGACAAATTTGATATACTTCCCGGAGAGGAACTTCAGGTCCGATTCCGCGATAAAATCCTCCGGGTTAGCGGTCGCCACGACCAGCTGATTGTTTTCCATCCGGATCGGAAAAACGCAATACTTGCGCAAGGCATCCATGGGAACGCTGGAAACGGCTTCAGGACTGATCTCCTGTTCGGAAAGCTTGACATAAGGGATACTGTATTGCCGGGAAAGCCCCTCCATGAGATCCATTTCCGTCACATAACCCTTATCAATCAGGATCTCACCCAGCGACTTCATGGAATTCTTTTGCTCATCCATGGCCACATGCAGCTGATCGAAGCTGATCAATCCTTTTTCGATCAGGAATTCCCCAAGCCTGGAACCATATTGGCGGGCCAGCGTGCTGTCGAGTTTTTCCTGAGTGGTGAAACCCAGCTCTACGATAATCGAGCCTAAGTATTTCTTTTCGCGCTTCTGGGTCTCCAGGGCTTCCACGACCTGCCTTTCGGTCAAAAGCCCGTTTTCAACAAGAAGTTCGCCTAATTTTTTTGGGATTTTTGCCATAAATTTTTATTCCGAAGCCAGGACGCGGTCAACTTCTTCTTTCGTCGTTAAACCCTGCTCGATCAAAGGCGCGATCGACTGCGAGAACGGGATCATGCCCTGCGAGGCGGCCGCTTCGCGCAACGCGTTAGAGGAAGCCCTTTCCAGGATCAGATGGCGCACCGAATCGGTGATCCTTAAAACCTCGAAAATCCCCGTGCGTCTTTTATATCCCGTGTTCGCGCATTGCATGCAACCCTTGCCTTTGCAGATTTTGCACAAGAGCCTCACCAGGCGCTGGGAAATGACGCCGGTCAGGGCTGTCGCCAGGAAGAAAGGCTCAACCCCCATATCCAGAAGACGGATGATCGTGTTGATCGCGTCGCGCGCATGCAGCGTTGAAAAAAGCATGGAACCCGCCAGGGCGGCCTGGAGCGCCGTGCGGACAGTTTCAACGTCCCTGATCTCACCCACGGCGATGATGTTAGGATCCTGCCGCATGATCGCGCGGAGGCCTGAAACAAAGGTCATTCCGAATTCATGATCAACCTGGATCTGGTTGATCCCCACAAACTTGACCTCAACAGGGTCTTCAATCGTGCAAATATTCTTCTCCCGGGCGTAGATGTGCTTTAGGACAGAATACAGCGTCGTCGTTTTTCCGGAGCCGGTAGGCCCGCTGACGACCACGAACCCTTCCGGCTTATAGATCATGCCGTCCAAGGCCTGCTGGATCTCCTTGGCCATCCCCAGGTCGTCGAGATTCATGCAGTATTTATTGCGGTCCATGAGCCTCATGACGAGCTTCTCGCCCATGATCGTAGGCATGGTCGCCACGCGGATGTCGTATTCGGTATTCTCAAACAGAAATGTAAAGCGGCCGTCCTGTTCCCTTCTTCTTTTCGTGGGGTCCATGGTCGCCATGGTCTTTATCGCGTTGACCAAAGAGCCCAATTTTGTCTTTTCATGGGTCACCCGGTCAATGTCCTTCAGGATGCCGTCAATCCTGAAACGCACGACCATCTCCTCTCCCCCTTTATCCAGGAGAGGTTCCCAGTGGATATCCGTGGCGCGCTCTTTAATGCCCCGTCGGATAAAATTATAGATCATGTCCAGCGTTTCCTGCCGGACTTCCTGCCTTCGTTCCGTCACCCGATCTCCTTCAAAGGCCATAGGACGTTAACTCCTTGTAACTTCTTATTCTAACCAAAAGCAATTTTCAGGGCAAGCTGTTTTTTAAATGAGGGCGTCCGTCCTTGAATTTCGGACCATTTTTTGAAACGCAAAAACGAGGAACGTCCCGCTACGATCCCTGATAAAAACAGGCCAAAACGCGCAACAAAAGGTTCGCGTAAACTCCGCACACCAGGTCATCAAGCATGATCCCGGCGCTCCCAGGGACCTTTTCCAGCCTCCTGGCGGGAAAAGGCTTAACGATATCAAGCAGCCTGTAGAGAATGAATCCCAGAACGAAGAACAACAAAGAAGGCCTGATGCCCCAAAAAACGAGGAAAATACCGGCCACTTCATCGATCACAACGGGCTTGGCGTCTTTTTTTCCAAAGATCGCGGAAGCGGGGCCGGCCAAAAGAAAACCGGCCAAGGCCAGCGACGCAAAAACGGCCAGATGTCCGATCCCGCCCTCAGGCCCTAATGCCAGATACAGAAGAAGTCCGGCGAGACTGCCCCATGTCCCCGGAAACCAGGGCATCTCCCCAAAAAAGAAAAACGTTCCCGCCAGCTTGGTCAAAAGCCTTTTCATAATGTCTTTATCAGCTTACGGTTGCGCCACACAAAGGCCGCCCCGGAATAAACCGTCAACAGGAGGGCCGAGATCATCATGACCCATATTCCCGCGCGAAAAGCCTCTTCATAGCGGCGGTCCCAAAAGGAAAAATAATAGCCCGATTCTTTCAGCAGGATGAAAAGCATGATGAGGCTGATGGCCCCCATCTGAGAAACAGTTTTGTGCTTGCCGGCGTTTTCAGCCGCCAGGACAACCCCCCGGCGAAGGGCGAAGATCCTTAAACCTGTCACAAAAAATTCCCTGGCCATGATGACGGCAACCATCCATGCGGGAATGAGCTGAAGCTGAACGAATGTTAAGAATAATCCCAGGACCAGGATCTTGTCCGCCAAAGGATCCATGATTTTTCCAAAATCCGAGATCAGTCCTTTTCTTCTGGCCAGCCATCCGTCGGCCAAATCCGTCAGGCAAGCGGCGACGAACAGGACAAAAGCGGCGCAGGAGGCCATGAAATTCCCCACAAACAGCAACCCCATAATGACAAAGGTTATCACGATCCGTGAAAGCGTCAGGTAATTAGGAAGATTCACAGGGCCTCTCCGGTAAGGTCATATTCGTAAGAATCCGTCACACGGCACCGGACCATCGAGCCCGGCGCGAGTTTTCTTGACGACTTGAGCGTCAGGACACCATCGACTTCAGGCGCGTCCCAGGCCGTCCTTGCCAAAAATATTGTACCATCCCCTGTCTTTTCATCAACGAGAACATCGATGACGCTGCCCACCTTCCTTTTCAACATCTGCGCGGAAATTTCTCTCTGAAGCCGCATGAGTTCGTCGTAACGCCGCGCCTTCTCCCTGTCGGGAACCTGTTTTTTCAAAAGATAGGCCGCGGTCCCCTCCTCCCTCGAATAAGGGAAAACACCCACTTTGTCCAGCTTCGCCTCGCGGACAAAATCCAGCAGTTCGCGGAACTCTCTGTCCGTCTCCGAAGGAAAACCCGCGATAAAAGTCGTTCGCAAGGCCGCGCCCGGCAGAGACAGCCGCAGGCGGGCGATCAAACGCAAAATATCCTTTGTCTTCATTTGGCGGCCCATGAGTTTTAAGATTCGTTCATGAATATGCTGCAGGGGGATATCCAGGTAAGGACAGATCCTTTTTTCTTTCGCCATAAGATCAATCAACTCATCCGTCACCCTGCGCGGATGCAGATACAGAAGCCTGATCCAGGGGATGGAGGTTTCTTTGAGGAGTTTTTTCAAAAGCCGGACCAGCGGAAGCCCTGATCGACGCGCGGGCCTGTCAAAGCCGAAAAGGGTGATGTCCTGCCCGATGATATTCAATTCCTTGACGCCCTGCCCTTCCAGAAACCCGGCTTCTTCAACAATCCCGCTGACCCGGCGGCTCCTCAAGGTTCCCTTGATCATAGGGATGGCGCAAAACGTGCATCGGTTACTGCATCCTTCGGAAATCTTCAGATAGGCCGAATGCCGGGGAGTCAATCTCAGAGCGTCCGGCTCAAAATCCCGCCTGTCCTTGAAATCCGCGGTCATTCCCAAAATTGTCACGTCCTCCAGGTCCCGCCGCAATTCAGCTTCATAGCGTTTGGCCAGGCAACCCAAAACGATGACGCGCAAAACCTTCTCCCCTGCCCGCTTTTGCCCGCGCAACTCCTGAATACAACGCAAGGACTCTTCTTTGGCCTCCTGAGTGAAAGCGCAGGTATTGACCAGAACGAGTTCCGCCCTGTCCAGAGAACAGGCAATAGCGCCGCGTTTCCGGGCGGCCTGGAGGAATACTTCCGAATCCACGGTATTACGGCTGCAGCCAAGGCTGACAACAGCCGTCCGCTTGCCGCCAAAATCGAGGCTTTCAAAAGGGTTTTTAACAAAAGAAGGCATTCGAACACGCGGTTGTATTCTGGATGATTCTAAGGCAAGGAAGGGATGGGCCGGTTAAAGAAAAGCGGGGTCCGCGGCCTTTATTTTTCGACCGTCAGGCCTTCCCGCGTGACAACGACCTGTTTGAGGGCCTGGCCGGGCCGGCCGATCTTTTCCAGGATGCGGCCGTTCAATTCCAGTTCCACTCCGCCGGCGTCCCCGATCATCATTTCAATCTTTTGATTGGCGGTCCAGCTTTCGGCGGCCCCGCGGTTCAGGATATTCTGAAAAGCAGTGCGTCCGTCCACTTTAACCTGGAGCCAGGTCTTTGTTTTGGCGCGGACCACAAGGACAACCTTCTCCTTGGCCACGCCGGCCTTGGCCGAAGCCTGGCTCTTGGCTTTTCCGGAAACGGCATTTTTCTTGGTCGCCGCCAAAGCGTCTTTCTTAACGGGGGCCGGGGCTTTTTCTTTAACGGCAACAGCAGCCGCCGGCCGCGCGGGGCGCCGGGCAAACATGCTCCTGATAGCTCTGAACCCAAAAAAAACAAGGACGATCAGGACAAGGATAATAAAGACCCTGCGGTCAATCCCTCTGACAGCCGAGGCCAGCCGCGCCAACAGGTCTGTTCCGCCGGCTCCGGAAGCCTCCCGCGAGGCTTCGGGAATAATCACTTTCTGAGAGGTTTTTTTCTGCCCCTGGCCTGCGGATTGGAAACGTTCCATGACCTCTTCCTTGCTCACGCCCAGGAATTCCGCGTAAAGCTTAAAGAAACCTTTGGCATAAACAGGGCTGATGGAAGAATAATCGTCGGATTCAAGGCTTTTCAAGACAGACAAATGGATATGGGTCGCCTTGACAGCTTCTTCCAGGGAAATATTCTTAGATTCGCGGGCTTCCTTGAGCAAAGCCCCGGCGGATTTCAGAGGTTTATTTTCCGACATCTTCGCACCCCTTTTTTCTGCTCAACAAGATCAGGTTGACGCCTCACTCGAGCGTTCCTTGGCCATCTGTTCTTTTAACCATTGCTCACGGTCGATCAGGATATCCCTGGGTTTGCTGCCGCAATAAGGGCCGACCAGACCTTCCTGTTCCATCATGTCGATGAGTCGGGCGGCGCGGGTATAGCCCAGCCGCAAGCGCCTCTGGATGATGGACACGGAGGCCTGGCCTGTTTCTATCACGAGCTTGCGCGCCGGCTCGTATAATTCGTCCTTTTCCATCGAGCCGCCCTGCAAAGCCTGTTCCTGCTGTTTTAAAATTGTTTCGTCATAAACAGGGTCCGCCTGTTTTTTAATAAACTCAAGCACCTTCTCGATTTCCGCGTCCTTAACATAGGAACTCTGCGCCCGCTGGGGCTTGGACTTGCCCGGTTCAAGAAAAAGAAGATCTCCCCTGCCCAGAAGTTTGTCCGCTCCGTTCATATCAAGGACGGTTCGCGAATCGACCTTGGAAGCGACCTTGAAAGAGATCCTGGCGGGAAAATTCGCTTTGATGACGCCGGTAATAACATCGACCGAAGGCCTTTGGGTTGCCAGAACCAGATGGATGCCGACGGCCCTGGACAACTGCGCCAGACGCGCGATGGCGCTTTCAACCGTGTCACGGACAACCATCATCAGGTCTGCCAGCTCGTCGATAATAACGACAATGTAAGGAAGCTTCTGCCGCCGCTGATTATAAGCCTCAATGTTGCGCACACCCTCTTTGGCCAAAAGCTGATAACGCTCATCCATCTCCGAAGTGACCCAGGCCAGGGCCGTGGCGACTTTCTTGGGGTCTGTGACGACCGGGCAGAGCATATGGGGCAGGCCGTTGTAAGGGGCCAGTTCCACCATCTTGGGGTCAACCATTAAAAATTTCACGTCATTGGGCGTTGCATTGAATAAAATCGACATGATGATGCCGTTAACGCAAACAGTCTTGCCGGACCCCGTGGTCCCGGCAATCAAAAGATGCGGCATGGATCCCAGGTCCGCGACAATGGGTTTGCCGGCCGTGTCCTTGCCGATGGCAAGGGTCAACTTGGACTTCTCCGACCGGAATTCATCCGTGGCCAGGACCTCCCGGAGAAACACCATGCTGGTCTGGATATTAGGGACCTCAACGCCGACCCTGTCCTTGCCCGGAATCGGCGCTTCGATCCGCACCGAAGGCGCTTTCATGGCCATCGCGATATCGTCGGAAAGACTGACAATCCTCTGGATTTTTACGCCGGGGGCGGGCTCAAGCTCATAACGCGTGATCACCGGGCCGCGCTCAATATCGGCGACACGGACGCTGATGCCAAAATCCCCGAGGGTATCTTCCAGCACCTTGGCATGCTCGGTCAGGTCTTCCTTCATTTGACGCACAGACACCGGAGGCGGAGATTCCAGCAGGTCCAAAGACGGCAGGATGTAATCTTCCTCGGAAACTTCCCGGATCGGCTCTTTATCCTTGCCGCCGTTGGCCGGCGAGGGTTTAGCGATCTTGATAACGGGCGAAGCCGCGGCGTCCCGGACAGACCTGTTTTCCGCGTCTTCCAAGCCCTTGGGCTCCGGCCTTGAGGCGGGCGCCTGTTTCAGACCGCCGACAGAGGCTCGCGGTTTCAAGGCGGGCTTTGCCTTTTCCTGTTTCCGGGCCCTTTGCTCCCGCGCCATCTTGAAACGCTCCAGCAACCGGTCAAAAAATGTGGCGAAGAAAGGAAGAACCAGGATCTCGCCGATCAGCGGCAAAGACAGCAGACCCAGCATGAATAACAGGACATAAGCCCCCGCCCTGCCGAAATAATGGACGAGAAAATCGGAGAAAACCAGACCTACGATCCCGCCGCGGGTGAACCGCACCGTCGGATCCGTGGCGAGAAACATCGCCAAAAAAGACGACAGGGCCACGGCCAGGATCAAAATGCCCAGCAATTTGACGACATTGGTGCGGATTTCCTGCGCGCGGACGAATTTCAAACCCCAGAGGAAAAGAAAAACCGGGAAAAGGTATGACGCCCATCCGAACACAAAGAAGAAAAATCCGGACAGATAGGCGCCGAAGACATTGATCAGATTCCTGGGAGGAAAATTCGGATGAGACGTGTAGAACGAAAGGTCCGAGGAGTGATAGGAAAAAAAACTCAAGAAAATCAGGACAGTCAGGGCGAAAATGAATATCCCGATGATCTCAAGGACATGTTCTTTCTTCATCAAGTTGAGGGCTTGGCGTCGAGGCTCGTTATTGAGCCTTGGCCTGTTTCTTGCTTAAATTGATGCGGCCCAGCTCATCGATGCTGATGACCTTGACGGTGATCTCGTCGCCGAGTTTCACGGCGTCTTCGACGTTCTTGACATATTTCTCATCAAGTTCGGAAACATGACAAAGGCCTTCCTTATTCGGCAGGATCTCCACAAAGGCGCCGAAATTCATGATGCGCTTGACCTTGCCTTTGTAGATCTTGCCGATCTCGGCGTCCTCTGTCAGGCCCTTGATCATCTCAACCGCCCTTTGGGACGCGGCGCTGTCGGTGGAAGCCACAAGCACCGAACCGTCATCTTCCACATCAATCGAAACACCCGTCAATTCAATGATTTTGCGGATATTCTTGCCGCCGGGACCGATCAAATCACCGATACGGTCCTGGGCGATCTTGAGATGGAGGATGCGCGGGGCGTATTCAGACAGCTCGGCGCGCGGCTGAGCGAGAACCTCAGACATCTTCTCCAGAACAATGAGACGGGCGGCCTTGGAACGATCCAGGACTTCCTGAATCACTTCAAAACCAATGCCGTGGATCTTCAGATCCAGCTGAACCGCGACAATCCCTTTGCGGGTTCCGGCGATCTTAAAATCCATATCGCCATGATGATCTTCAAGCCCCGCGATATCCGTGAGAAGCAGATGCCTGGAACCATCCTGCACCAGACCCATGGCGATTCCGGCCACAGGATCCTTGATGGGAACACCGGCATCCATCAATGACAAAGATGCCGCGCAGACCGAAGCCATACTGGAAGACCCGTTGGATTCCAGGATCTCGGAAACCACGCGGACCGTATAAGGAAATTCTTCGGTTTTCGGCATCACGGCTTTCAATGATTTTTCCGCCAGGGCGCCATGGCCGATCTCGCGGCGTCCGGGCCCTCTCATGGGCTTAGTCTCTCCCACGGAAAACGGAGGAAACGTGTAATGAAGCATGAATTTTTTATAACTCTTGCCCTCCAGGGCCTCGATCATCTGTTCATCGGTCCGGGTGCCAAGCGTCGTCACCGCCAGACTCTGCGTCTGACCGCGGGTAAAGAGACCTGACCCGTGCGTCCTGGGCAACAGGCCCACTTCGCTATGGATCGAACGTATCTCGTCCAGCTTCCGGCCGTCCACACGGCGATTCTCCTGAATGGCGAGGCGGCGGATTTCCTCTTTTTCTATCACATCCAGACCGGCCTTGACATCATCGTCACAAACCTGCTCCTCATCCTTTTCCACGCAAAATTTCTCTATGGCCTCATCGTGAAGCTTTCGCACGGCCTCCATACGCTGATCTTTGTCGGCAATCGCGCAATTTTGCTTCACGCGCTCCTGATAAGCGGCCCTCAGGCTGTTGATAAGTCCGGAACTCACGCTGCAGTCTTTAAAGCTCAATTTCTTGGCGGGAGGACAGACCTTGAGCAGTTTCTCCTGCGCTTCGATAGAAACCTTCAGGTTCTGATGCGCCAGTTTTAAACCTTCCAGGATAACGGATTCCTCAAGGCTTTTCGCCTCGCCTTCGATCATGATCACTTTTTCTTTTGAACCGACCACAACGAGGTCTGCGTCCGCGGCTTCCCGCTGGGCGTAAGTAGGATTGATCACCCATTGGCCTTCAACTCTGCCCATACGGACAGCGCCGACAGGGCCGCCAAAAGGAATCGGGGAAATCATAAGGGCCGCGGAAGCTCCGATCACGGCCAGAATATCGGGATCGTTCTGTCCGTCGCTGGAAAGGACCAGGGCCACCACCTGCACATCGTTCCTCATGCCTTCGGGGAACAGAGGACGGATAGGCCTGTCGATCAGGCGGGAAACGAGAATCTCGCTTTCTGAAGGCCGGCCTTCACGCTTGAAGAACCCTCCGGGAATCCTGCCCGCGGAATAGGTCTTCTCCTGATACTCCACCATCAGGGGGAAGTAATCGATGCCTTCCCTGACGTCGCGCGAAACACAGGCCGTAACCAGGACCACGCTACCGCCCAACTGAATGGTAACGGCCCCGTCCGCCTGCTTGGCCATCTTGCCTGTCGATAAAATTATTTTCTCGTTCCCGAAAGGAACTTCCACCGTGTGAATTTTAGGATTCATAAAATTATTTTCTTAGCCCTAGCTTGGAAAGGAGCTCCTCATACTTTTTAGAGTCATGCTCTTTAAGGTATGAGAGCAATCGGCGGCGCGTACTGACCATCTTCAACAGACCCTGGCGGGAATGATGATCTTTCTTGTGAAGCTCAAAATGCCTGGAAAGATGATTGATGCGTTCCGTCAAAAGGGCGATCTGGACAAAGGCGGAACCCGTGTCTTTCTCATGCATCTTGTAATCGCTGATGATCTCTTTTTTTCTGTCGTTTTCTAACATCCGATTCCTTCCTCTCAAGCTAAAGGACCACCCCCCTTTCTAGGGGTGTCTTTTGCTTATCTTTGATAAGCTTTTTTCCTTATTAATTTTAATAGGTCAACAGTATACTGTAGCTCATTCTTGAAGTCAAGGTGTTTGTTTCCCATCAAATCGAGCCTCTTTTAAAGATCTCCTCCGCAGCCGCTATTCCCCGGCCGCGGCCGCCTCCCCGATCTCTGCGTCCAGGAAGGTGATCAGTTTTTCCATTTCCCGGGCCGTTTTATCGGAAACCAGCCGGCCGGCCACAACTTCCCTCTGCAGGGCGCGGACAGTCGCCACCAGCCTTCTTAAGGTCTTCTGGCGTCTTTCTTCGCGCGCCTTCTGAGGGTCTTCCTCCTCCCGAATGGAACGCAACCTCAGCCCGAGCTGCTTGGTCACCTCTTTACCTTCACAGCCTTCCTCAAAGACGCTTTTTTTAAATTCCTGGTAATCCTCTTGCGACAATTCCTGCCGCTTGGAAGCCAGGCGAAGCGCGTTAACGGCATCGAACGCCGGGATGGCCTTGGGATCGGCGGTTTCCCTGGCCTGAACCGACTTCAACCACTCCGGTTCGCTTTTTTCAAGAAAATAATAGGAATGCAGGAGTTTGCCGGCTGTCTGCTGATGGATGCCGACCTCGCTCTTGCAATAAGCCTCAAAGCTCATATAACCCCATTCCTTGTACATCTTGTCTTTGTAAACCGTATAAAGGATCTGGCCCAGGCTGATCCAGGACGATTTGAAATTCCTGGCGGCCTCCAGGACCTGAAAACGCAAAGACCCGGGTTCCAGGTCCTCCATCTTTTTTTCCAGGGTACGTATGGACTTGCTTTTCATTTCAGGCATGCGCAAACTCCTTTTTCAATAGGCTTATCTCTGAGGACCTGTTCGTATAACAAAAACATTCGGGCTAGTTCAAACCCTTCAATTCCTTCACAACAAATTTCCCGTCTTTCTGGATCAATTTCCCGTCAAAATAAACCTCACCGTCCCCTTTGAGCAGCTTCACCAGGTCCCAGTGAATGCTGGAACGGTTGCCGTTATCGGCGATCTTATACGCCTGTCCTGGGGTCAGGTGAATGGAACCTGAGATCTTCTCGTCGAAAAGGATGTTTTTGACGGGCTGGGTGATATTTTTGTTAAGGCCAAAGGCAAACTCGCCCACATAACGACTGCCCTGGTCGGTGTCCAGGATCTTCTGCAGTTCTTTCACAGAACCCTGACGGCAGGATGCCGAGACGATCCTGCCCTTTCTGAATTCAAAGCGGACGCCGTCAAATTCCTTCCCATGGTAAAAGCTGGGCGTGTTATACGTGATATATCCCTCGATAGAATCCCTGACGGGCGCCGTATAGACTTCCCCGTCCGGCATATTCCGCAGACCTTCGCTCTTTACGGCCGGGATCCCCTTCTTTGAAAAACGGATTTCTGTATCCGACGCGGTGATCCTGACCTCGCCGGCTTCGCGCACGAGCCGCCACAAATGCCCGATCTTACGGGCAAAAAGCGGCCAATCCATGTTGCAGGCGCGAAAATAGAAATCTTCAAAATCCTCCAGGCTCATCTTCGCGTCCTGCGCCAGGCCGACGGAAGGATAACGCGTGATGATCCACCGGCTGAAATCCACGCGCCTGTCGATGATCGGCCGCAGGACCTGCTGTCGCTTGACCATCTTCCCCAGGTCGATACCGGCAAAGGCCTGGGTATTTTCTGAGGCGTTGATGCCGATGTAAACGGTCGCCTTTTTCATGAATGCCAGGCGATGTGCCGGAAAATAGGACAGCTGTTCTTCATCCGCCAGCTCATAAAATTTCCGGCTGAGTTCTTCCGTTGAAAACTGATACTCCACGCAACGGGCCCTGTTCTTAAGACAAAGGCCGTAAATGGCCTCCACAAGGGGCAAGGCCCTGACACCGGCGAAATCGATCAGGACCACATCGTCCTTTTTCACCTTGGCCGAATAATTAACAAGGATATCCGCCAATGTTTCTATTCTCGGGTCGCGCATCGCGTCACTCTCCTTTTAAAAAGCTGGAAAAGCACAAGATTCAAAAACGCAAATTGACTTCTAGCTATGGCTTAATTTCCAAATCCCAAACTCCAAATCCCAAATAAACCCCAATTTCCAATATCCAATTGCTTTCGGATATGTCTTCTGCTTTTGCTATATGCCCTTCGCTCTTAGCCCTAAGCCAATTCTTCATTCTTAATTGTTTCTACGTTCCGCGTCCTCACGTTACTGTGGACCATCGACTGTCGACTGTTGACTGTTTCGTCCCTCGTCGGTTTCTGCTTACTGTGGCCTGTGGCCAGTGGACTGTGGCCTGATTCCGTCCCTCGTGCTTTCGTCCTTCGACCTTCCGACTTCAGATTTCTGATTTCATACTCTGAATTCAGACATCAGATTTCCGACATCCGACTTCTGACTTCGTTTTTGCTCTACGCCATGCGCCATAAGCCCATTCTTCATTCTTCATTTTTAATTCTTAATTGTTTTTTCGTCCTACGTCCTGACGTCCTAGTGAGCGAAGCGAGCGCACGTCCTCACGTTAACTGTGGCCCGTGGCCTGTCGACTGATTCCGTCCCTCGTGCTTTCGTCCATCATCCTTCGGTATATGTTATCTCTTAACCTCGGGTCTTGATTTCATGGAAAGACTGATACGCTTGAGCTCAGCATCTGTTTCCAAAACGCTGACGCGTACCACCTGTCCCACCTTTACCACTTCCGAAGGCTCTCGCACAAACTTGTCCGAAAGCTGGGAAATATGCACAAGCCCGTCCTGATGCACCCCGATATCGACAAAAGCGCCGAATCGGGTGACATTGGTAACAACGCCTTCCAGTTTCATGCCGGGCTTTAAATCCTTGATCTCCTTAATATCTTCCTTGAAGCTGGCATAGACAAAGCTCGATCGGGGATCGCGTGTCGGCTTCTTCAGCTCGGCCATGATGTCTTTGATCGTCAAATCCCCCGCCGCGCCCTGGACATAGTCCTTGGCCCGCAACCCGGACAGAAACTCCGGCCTGCGGATAACCTCCGCCAGGGGCTTATGAAGATCGGCGCACATCTTTTCAACAATAGGATAGCTCTCCGGATGGATGGCGGTATTATCCAGCGGATTGTCCGAATCGCGGATGCGCAGAAAACCGGCAGCCTGTTCAAAGGTTTTTTCGCCGAAATTGCTGACCTGCATCAATTCCTGACGGCTGCGGAAAGGGCCGCGCGACTGCCTTTGGCTGACGATGTCCCGCGCGGCGCGCGCGTTGATGCCGGAAACGCGGCTCAGGAGCTCCTTGGACGCCAGGTTCAGCTCGACCCCCACATAATTGACGCAGCTCTCGACCACATCTTCCAGCTTTTGTTTCAGTTTTTTCTGGTCAACGTCATGCTGATACTGCCCGACGCCGATGGATTTCGGGTCCAGCTTGACCAGTTCCGCCAAAGGATCCTGAAGCCTGCGTCCGATGCTGATGGCGCCGCGCACCGTCACGTCCTTATCCGGAAATTCCTCGGCCGCCAGGGGACTGGCCGAATAGATGGAAGCGCCGGATTCATTGACGATCACGCACAAAGGAAAAGGTTCCAGCGCGCCTTTGAGGCCGGCGAGGACCTGACGGACGAAAGCTTCTGTTTCACGGCCGGCCGTACCGTTGCCGATGGCGATCAACTCAATATGGTGGCGCCGGCACAAATCTTCCAGCACGCGCCCGGCCTCTTTTTTTTCATTCTGGGGAGGGTTGGGGAAAATCGTTTTGTATTCCAGGAAACCGCCTGTCGCGTCCAGGGCCACCACCTTGCACCCGGTCACAAATCCGGGATCCAGGGCCAAAACAGGCCGCATCCCCGCCGGAGGAGCCAGAAGAAGTTCACGCAGATTCTTCTCAAATATGGAAATAGCCACTTCATCCGCGGCTTCCTTGCACATGACGCGGACATCCGCGGACAAAGAGGCCCTCATCAGACGTTCATACGCGTCCTCGCAGGCAGCTTTGAGAAAATCCGAAACAGGGCCCGCGGCCACAAAGATTTCATTCCGGACAAGATAAGACAGAATCGCGTCCTTATCCACGACCAGCTGCATGGCCAGCACCTCTTCATTTTCCCCCCGCATAATGGCCAGAAGGTTATGGGAAGAGATATTCCTGACCGGCGCTTCGAAATTGTAATACATTTCAAATTTTGTCTTTTTCCCCTCGCAGCCCAGCCTGGGCCGGGACTTGAATACGCCGTTCTCAAAGAAAAATTTCCTGACAAAATCCCGCGATGAGGGCTTCTCGCTGATCTCTTCAGCCAGGATATCCGAGGCTCCGGCGAGGGCTTCCTGGGCGGTCAGGACCCCAAGCTGCGGATTAACAAAGGGGCCTGCCATGGCCGCGAGATCGGCGTGCGGGTCTTCCAGGGTCTTGACGGCATCAGCCAGGGCCTGGAGGCCTTTTTCCCTGGCGGCTGTAGCTCTGGTGCGGCGTTTAGGCTTAAACGGCAGATAGAGGTCTTCCAGTTCGACGGAAGAAAGACACTGTTCGACCTTGCCTTTGAGCTCAGGAGTCAGCTTATTCAACTCGGCAATGGTCTTTAGAACGGTCCCTTTGCGTTCTTCAAGAGCGACGAGATAGCTGAAACGTTCGGAGAAGGCCCTGAGCTTCACTTCGTCGCAGTTGCCGGTAACGTCCTTCCTGTACCGGGCGATAAAAGGCACCGTCGCTTTCTCGTGAAAAAGCTTCAGGATGTTGCGCGCGTGCTCCGCGGAAAGAGCGAATTCCTTCTCAAGGATGCGGGGGATATCCAGCATAATGTCCTGGTCAAGAGATAAAAAACAATTCCGTTAACAAACCGACTGATTCCCTATTCATGCCTTTTTGACAAAAGCTTCAGCCCTGTCTCTTTCTACTGCCGGCGGATCACCGTTACGCTGGTATCCATTTGGCCGTTATTCTTGGGCCTGACCAAATACACGTTTCCGTTCTGGTCGCTGAAATACATATCGATACCGGATACAGCCACCAGTTTGCCGTATTTGGCAGGCAGGGCCGGCCTGACCACACTCTCCCTGTAACCGCCTGACTCATCATCAAACTGAGCCCTTAACTCACCGGCAGCCCAGACAGACAGGACCCCGGTCAAAAAACCCATCGCCACATACATGATCTTTTTCAGCATGGCCGCCTCCTTCGCTTTTTAATACCCGGGATTCTTTGTCTCCCCGGGGTATTTAGAAATCTTCCCGCCCCTGTGTCTGCCTGGAACGCATCTGTTTCTTGCGTCCGTGCTTCTTCTTCCAGTCCAGAGTCCTGTTCTTTGAAGCCGCTGTCCTGCGCGTCGCCCTTCTCTGGATCGTGGGCCTTGATAATTCTTCGAGCCTGTGTTCCAGCCGCTCCAGCGCCAGGGCCTTGTTGGCGGCCAATGACCTTCGTTTCTGCGCGATAAACTTTAAACCCGTTGGGACATGGGTCAGGCGGACAGCCGTAAAACGTTTATTCTTATGCTGGCCGCCGGGGCCGGAACTCTTAAAAACCTCGATTTTGATATCTTTTGCCTTCATGATGGATGGCATTATACCTCGGCTATCAGGGTTCAGGCAACAGGCATTCCTATCGCCTGCCGTTCTCAGGCCTCCAGGCGCCGCATCGGCAGGCCGCTGACATTTCCCTTGACAAGCGACGCTCGTTCAGTATAATTTGATAATCTTTAAAGCGCAAAAGAACGAAAGAGGATGTTATGTCAAAAGTCTGTTTCATCTGCGAAAAACACAAGGTTGCCGGCGGTCACATAGCCAGGCGCGGTATGGCCAGGGCTAAAGGCGGCGCGGGCCGCAAGATCACCGGGCGTTCCCGAAGATTTTTCCATCCCAATGTCCACAAGATGAAAATCGTGGATTCCAAAGGCCGCGTGATATCCGAATACGTCTGCACGAAATGCCTGAAGGCCGGAAAAGTCCGCAAGGCTAAGTAAATCCCTTTATTCCAAGGCCTCTTATGGGCCAAAAAGACCACCTGTTTAAAGACAGATGGTCTTTTTTTACGATTCAGCCCTGCAAGGCATATCTTCAGGCTTCCGGCGAAGGCCGGATATCTTTGATCTCAAGCTGAATCGGAGTGTGGGCGTTCCATTCGTCCCAGCCCAGGCAATAGGCCAGGTCCAGCTTCGAGGACGCGCTGACAAGCCCGAAAAAATCGGCCATGCCGAACCCGATGGCCTCATAGGTCGCCTCACCGTCGCTGACCCAGAATTTCAGGGAATTCCTGCCGACCACAACAGGCTTGTTCTTCACGCAAAGGCCCAGGCTGGCAAAAACAGGTCTGCGATTGCCTTCCCCATAAGGGCTCAACAGATCGATCTTGCGCAAGAGGTCGCGGCTGACCAAAGAAAGCGGGATCTGCGCGTCTATGCCAAGCACAGGCGCCTGCCGGTTTTGTCCGAAACTCTTTCTGGCGATCTCATTAAGCAGGCGTCGAAATTCCGCGATATGCCTCCTGTCGATGGACAATCCGGCCGCGTATTTGTGGCCGCCATACTCCTTTAAATAATCCCCGCATTGCGCCAAGGCTTCATAGATATGGAAATTATGGGTGGACCTGGCCGAACCCCGGCCCGCGTCATCGTGAAGGGAGATAATCACCGCGGGCCTGTAATAACGGTCCACGATCTTGGAGGCGACAATGCCCAGAACGCCGGGATGCCAGTCTTCATGACAAAGGACAATAATAAAATCTTCCTGGAAATTCACGTCCTTTTCGATGAGTTCCACAGCCTGGGTCATGACTTTTTCTTCAACCCTCTGGCGCGCGCGGTTATGGTCGTTTAAGGCCTTGGCCAGCCGGTCGGCCTCAAGGCTGTCCTGAGCCAAAAGAAGATCCAGGGAAGCATGGGCGGAATCCATGCGGCCGCTGGCGTTGAGCCGGGGCGCGAGGACAAAACTGATGGAATGAGCGGAAAGCTTCTTTTCCTTAAGATTGAGCCCCGCGGCTTCCATGAGCGACGACAGCCCTTTGCGCTTGGTATGATTCAAGACGTCGAGCCCGTGCTTGACAATGATCCGGTTTTCTCCGCAGAGGGCGACAACGTCGGCCACCGTGCCCAGGGCCACCAGGTCCAGATATTCCCGGGCCTCTCCTCCCGTCAAAGCCTGAATAAGCTTGTAAACAAGGCCCACGCCTGCAAGGTCTTTGAATGGATACGGGCAATGAGACTGCTTAGGGTTCAAAATGGCCAGGGCGTCCGGCAGCCCGTCGGCCGGCGGCTCGTGATGGTCGATAATAATACAGTCTATTCCCGCTTCCTTGAGGGCCCCGGCTTCAGCGAAGGCCGTAATCCCGCAGTCTAAGGCGATAAACAAAGACGCGCCGAAAGCCCGGGCTTGCGAGACGGCCTGAGGATTCAATCCGTATCCATCCCGGATCCTGTGGGGAACATAGTGAATTGCCTCGCTGATCCCCATGGCCCTAAGCTCGCTTTCCAGAACGCAACACGAGGTCACGCCATCCACATCGAAATCCGTCGCAATAAAAACTTTTTCCTTTCTTTGGACCGCCTGCCTGATCCTTCCGACGGCTGCTTCCATGCCGTGCATCAGAAAAGGGTCGTGCATGTCCGAAAGTTCGGCGCGTAAAAACGATTCGGCTTCCCGGACATCGCTGAGGCCGCGGTTGATCAGGAGTTGAGCAAAGAGGCTGCTGGTGGCAAGGTCCCGGCTCAGGCGGTCCTTCAGGAAGATATCCGGCTCTTTGACAATCCAGGTTTTTTGCATATCAATACAGGGCAATGAGTTGATTGAGCGGCAGGTTGTTTTTTAAAACCAAAATAAAAAGGAATATCTAAGAGGAAGATGGCGCCGCTTTCAGGAGAGCGCGATCACATCCGTTCGGGGGCCGTCACTCCCAGGACAGTCAAACCATTGGCCAGGACATTCCTGACAGCGCGGATCAGAAACAGGCGGGCCGCGGTCAATCCCGTGTGCTCCGAAAGGACTTTGTGACGGTCATAAAAACGATGAAAGGAAGAAGCCAGCGATTGAAGATAAACGGTCATGGCATAAGGGTCCAGCTGGTTGGCGCACATCTGCAGGCAAAACGGATATTCCAGGATGGAACGCATCAGATCGCGCTCTTCAGGCTGGGCGAGCAAGGCCAGGTCGGCCTCCTCCATCTGTTCCATGGTCCCCGCGCTGTTTAAAATGCCGCAAATACGGGCGTGGGCGTACTGGACATAATAAACGGGGTTCTCCTGCGTCTGCTTTTTCGCCAGCTCCAGATCGAAATCCAGGTGGCTGTCCGTCTTTCGCATCAAAAAGAAAAAACGCCCCGCGTCCCTTCCGACCTCATTGAGCACTTCCGTCAAGGTCACATACTGCCCTTTTCTCGTTGACATGGGCACAGGGACCCCCTTGCGGAACAATGTGGCGAGCTGCACAATGATGACATCCATGGCGTCTTTATCGTGGCCCATGGCCTGGATCGCCGCCTTCATACGTGGAATATAACCATGATGGTCCGGCCCCCAGATATTGACCAGGCGTTCAAAACCCCTGCGGAATTTATCCTGATGATAGGCGATATCAGGCGCCAGGTACGTATAGGACCCGTCGGTTTTGCGCACGACCCTGTCCTTATCGTCCCCAAAAGCCGTGGATCTGAACCAGACGGCGCCCTGTTCCTCGTAAATATAACCCCTGGCCTTGAATTCCTCCAGGGCCTTCTCGATCATACCCGCCGAGGTCAGGGCCTTCTGGCTGTACCAGTTATCGAAACGGACACAAAAAGCGTCCAGCTCCCTGCGTATGATTTCCATGATCCGGCGTGTCCCGAACTCCATGAAAAATTCCTCTTTCTGGATATCTGAAAACGCCCTCAACCGCTCGCAGGCGGACTGATCCTCAAGGACCTCCCTGGCGAGGTCGATAATATACTCACCCTGATAGTATTCCTCAGGGAACACAATGCTTTTGCCTTCCAGCTCCTGATAGCGCAGGCCGATCGAACGTCCCAGGATACGGATCTGGTTGCCCTCGTCATTCAGGTAATACTCCCTGGTCACATCATAACCGGCCATCTCCAGGATATTGGCAAGGGCGTCTCCCACGGCCGCCTGGCGCGCGTGGGCCACCGATAAAGCCCCTGTGGGATTGGCGCTGACGAATTCCAGAAGCAGCTTGCGGCCTCCCGCCTCCTGCGTCCTGCCGAAATCCTTTGCCTGCTCGTTAACGGACCTCAGCAGGTCGTCATACACCCGGCGCGCCAGGAAAATATTGATAAAACCGGCCCCCTTGATCTCCAGGCCGGCGAAAAGATGCTGATGTTGGGATTCCTTCATGGATCCGACGATCAAAGCGGCAATCGCCTGAGGGCTTTTGCGCAGATGAGAGGAAAGCTTCATGGCGATACTACAAGAAAGATCCCCAAAGGTCTTATCTTTGGGGATCTCTAGAGTCACGCCGTTAAGGATCAATTCGGGGACAGGACCGGCAGAAGACGCCTGGAACGCCTTTTCGACGCCTTCCCTAAGGAGAGCTAGGAGTTGTTTTTCGACCTCTTGAAACATTGACTCTCTTGGCGTCCGCCCATAATCTGTCGAGCGCGTAATAGTCGCGGACGTCTTTAAAAAAAATGTGGATAACTATATCGGAATAATCCAATAGTATCCACATTCCTTCACGTTTACCTACTATGGATTTGAGCACCAACCCGTGCTTTTCGAATGTCTCTTCAATGAGATCGGCAATGGCCGCGGCCCGCCTTTGAGAAGCGGAACTGCAGATGACGAAATAATCGCAGAAATTCGCCACCTTCCTCATATCGAGAACAATCACATCTTCCGCTTTTCTCTCTTCAGCCAGCTTCGCGGCCAAGAGAGCCTTTTTTCGGGCTTCTATTGTCAAACCTCCTGTTAAAGCAACTGCCTCTCTGTCAATCCCTACCGCTCAAGCTTATTTATTGCCAAGGATCTTAAACATGGAAGTGCCGCAAGTCGAGCATTTCCCTTTCATGGCTTTGCGGCCATTCTTCATGGTCTGCTCTTTGGTATCCTTCATTTCTTTCTTGGCCTTGCACTTAACGCAATAACCTTCCATATTCTGCCTCCTGTTGTTATAGATGAAAATACCTTGATTATTATTACCATAACTCAAAAGTCATGTCAAATTGATTTTGGATCAAAGCTTCTCTGCCATCCCCCTGATGCGGTCTTGCAGGCCCGCGATCTGGGGCCCCAGCGCCGCAAGATGCAGGCGCCGCCAGGAAATGATCTCTTCGGAAACCCTGCGGACATCCAGGGCCGTGATACGTTCGATCTGGCGCCTGATGTCCTCCTTGGTCTGCAAAAAGCCCGTATTCAGCATGGAATCCCCGATCCAAAGCATGTGCTCCATCGTATCATCCAGGGCCATCTCGGACTGGGCGATGAGAAAATCCTTGGCCCGCCTGAGTTCCCTGGGTCCGACCTTTTCCGTCCTGATCCTGTCGAGTTCGCGAAAAATGACCTTTACGGCTTCCAGTAAATTGCGCGTATCGATGCCCGCGTGGACAAAAAAGACCCCGGTATCCTTGAGCTTCTTGACATGCGTACCGATCTCATAGGCCAGCCCCTTCTTTTCCCTGACCTCATTGAAAAGGCGGCTGGACATATTACCGCCCAGGATCACATGGACCAGACCGAGGGCGAACCTGTCCTTGTGCGTACGGGAAAACGAAGGAAACCCCAAATGAAGGTGCGTCTGCTCGAATTCCTTGGAAATAAGCCGGATCTGCGGGCCTTTGTGGTGAGGGATGAACGGCTGGACAAGGCCAGGTTCTCCGCCGGCAAGGCGGCTGTAGGTTTTTTCAACGTGCTCTTCCAGGAGCTCCTCATCCAGGTTGCCGGCGCAGGCCACGACCATATTCATCGGCCGGTACCAGTTCTTGTGATAAGTCTCGATCTCAACGGGCTTCATGGCCTTGATCTTCTCCGAGGAACCGGCGATATTGCGCCCCAGGGGATGATCCGGCCAAAGAAGCTCATCGAAAACCTCCGCCACCTGGAATTGAGGGAGGTCTTTGTACATTTTGATCTCTTCGATGATGACGGTCCTCTCTTTCTCAATATCCTTCCGTTTCAAAACAGGATGAAGGACCATGTCGGAAAGGACCGTAAAAACTTTCCTGAGATGCCGGCCGAGAAATTTCGCGTAATAACAGGTATTCTCTTCGGAGGTAAAGGCGTTCAGGGCCCCGCCGATGCCTTCAATCGATTCCTTGATCTGGTCTCCCGTATACTTCTTTGAGCCTTTGAACAGCAAATGCTCCAGGAAATGGCTGATTCCGTTGATCTCAGGGGACTCGTTCCGGGAACCTGTGTTCACCCAAAAACCCAGGGCCACCGAGGAAACGCCTTCCATTTTCCGGTAGACCAGCTTCAAAGAATTGCCGTATTCGCGGATCTTATACATGGCTTCCTCTGAGATTCCCGATAAAAGCGCTGACACGGGCCACATAATCCCTGCGGGGGATGCCGTCTTTGATCTTCTTGACAACGGCGCTGCCCACGATGACCCCGTCACAATAAGGCGAAAGTTCCTGGACCTGACGGGCGGTCGAAACGCCAAAACCGACGCAAACAGGCAGAGACCCGGCGATTTTTTTCGTTTCCGCCAGCCTGGCCTTAAGATCGGCGGGCAGGGATTGCCGGACCCCTGTTACCCCGGCCAGCGAAACAAAATAAATGAAACCCCTGGCCTTGCGGATCAGGCGCCGCGCGCGGTCGGCCGGGGTCGTTGGCGCGACAAAAAAGATCACAGCCAGGCCCTGACGCGCGGCCTCGCGGAGAAAATCTCCTTCTTCTTCCGGCGGGAGATCGGGAATGATAACGCCGTCTAAGCCCGCGCGAGAAGCCTGGGAAATAAAGCGGTCCGGGCCATACTGCAAGACCGGATTAAAGTAAGTCATGGCCAAAAGGGGTATCTGCGTCTTTCTACGAAGGCGCCTGACCGAATCCAGGATTTTTTTCAGGGTCGTGCCTGTCTTGAGCGCTTCAAAAGACGACATCTGGATCACGGGGCCGTCTGCCACAGGGTCTGAGAAGGGAATCCCCAATTCGATCAGGTCCGCGCCGGCGCGTTCCATGGCCAGGACCAGTTCCTCTGTCGCGCCCAGGTCAGGATAACCGGCCGTCACAAAAGGAATCAGGGCTTTGCGGCCCTGTTTTTTCAATTTTCGGAAAACACTCTCAATGCGATTCATAATAAGTTCTGTAATGTGGCCACGTCCTTGTCCCCCCGGCCCGAAAGACAAACGATAACGACGTCATTCTTTTTAAGCCTTGGGGCCAGCTTGGGGAGAAAAGCGAGGGCATGGCTCGATTCAAGCGCCGGGATAATCCCTTCGGTCTTCGAAAGAAGACCGAAGGCCTCAATGGCCTCCTTGTCCGTCACAGAGGTGTATTGCGCGCGTCCTGTCTGACGGTAAAAAGAATGTTCGGGCCCGACGCCGGGATAATCAAGACCAGCGGCGACCGAATGCGCTGTTTTAACCTGGCCGTTCTTATCCTGCAGCAAAAAGCTTTTGGCCCCGTGAAGCACGCCGACCCGGCCGGCCACCAGCGTCGCGGAATGATGGCCCGTTTTCAAACCTAAGCCCGCGGCTTCAACGCCGAAAAAGCGCACCTTCTTGTCATCAAAAAACGGATGGAAAAGCCCCATGGCATTGCTTCCTCCCCCCACGCAGGCGACCAGGCAGGCCGGAAGCCTGCCTTCCGCGTCGAGGACCTGCCGCCTGGCTTCCCGGCCGATCACGGATTGAAAATCGCGGACCAGCATGGGATAGGGATGAGGGCCTCCCACAGATCCCAAAAGATAATAGGTGGTTTTGACATTCGCGACCCAGTCCCGGATCGCCTCCGACATCGCGTCCTTTAAAGTCTTAGAACCGGTTTCCACCGGCACAACCCGGGCGCCCAAAAGCCTCATGCGGTACACGTTCAGGGCCTGACGCTCCATGTCCTCAGTGCCCATATAAACATGGCACTCCAGACCAAAAAGCGCGCACACGGTTGCCGCGGCAACCCCATGCTGGCCCGCCCCCGTTTCCGCGACGACCCTCTTTTTTCCCATGCGGATGGCCAGCAAGGCCTGGCCCAGGGCGTTATTGATCTTGTGCGAACCCGTATGCAGCAGGTCTTCCCTCTTCAGGTAAATCTTCCCCCTGCCGAGGCAGGCGCTGAGATTCCTGCAATAATAGAGCGGAGTGGGCCTTCCGGCATACGTCTTTAAGTAAAGCGCCAGCTCCTTTTTAAAGGAGGGTTCTGCCGAAAAGACCTTATATGCCTTCTCCAATTCCCGCAAGGGCGTCATCAGCGTTTCCGGCATATACTGCCCGCCAAAAATACCGTAATGCCCTGTTCTGTCCGGTAAATGATGCTTCATTTTGCCTCAATATTCCCCGAAGGTTCTGGATTCCGGGGAAAAGACTTGCCTTCTTCGACAAGATCAGCGTATTTGAATTTAATGCTGGCGCGCGCCAGCTTCGCGAAAAGTTCCTGTTCTTGTTTTAAAAAAGGAGCGGGTTCGATGATCCTGGAAAACCCCTCCCATATGCCGAACCATCCCAGAGGCATCAGGATAATCCCCATAAGTTCTATGGCCAGCCGCTCCAACATGTGAAAATAGGTCAGCATGGTCAGGATAGACAAGGAAGAAACGCCTCCCAGGACAAAAATAACTCCTTTTCGGATCGCCGTGCTGACTTCCTTGGACACGGCAAGATGACGGAATTTAAAATACTGCTTCAGCCTTTTTGTGACCAGTTTTTCCGTCAGGTCATCTTTCATAAAGGCCGGCGTATAGATTGTAATGATAAAATTGCCGCGCTGGTTCTCGCGGTATCTTTTCTTGAGCTCTGAAAGAAAATCTTCGGACAGGATGCGTTGATCAATGGGGCTGGGATCGAAATCGGAAAAAACATCATCCCACGAATCGATGGCGATGGTGATTTCCTGGATATCCTTGATATGTCCTTCGATCTCGGCTGTTTTTTCAGGTTTTTCAGGCATGATGGACCTTAAGGTGAGACATTCTGGATGCAAGGGCTGGACCTGCCGGCCCTTTTTAAAAAGACCGGACAGGCAGAAAAAACAATATTCATACAGGAAACAACAACACGTTGTTTTCCGGAATTCACAAAATGCCCAGAGACGGAATCGAACCGCCGACGCAGGGATTTTCAGTCCCTCGCTCTACCGACTGAGCTATCTGGGCGAAAGGGTGCTTCTTATTTATTTGTAACAACTTGCGAAAACGTCAAAACTTCTTCTTTTTTGCCGGAAGCTCTGGTGTCCACCTGAGTGTCCATCAGATCATCCAATTTTGACGCCGCATGATGCAGGTGATCTTGAGAAAGATGCGCATAGCGCATTGTCATGTCCGGCTTCTTGTGCCGCAGGAGATTCTGGACCGTGTAGAGGCTTTCCCCTCTCATGACCAGGTGACTCGCGTAATGGTGCCGGCAATCATGAAAACGAAAGTCTTTTATACCAGATTTTTTACAGGCTGTAAAGAACGATTTGCGGATCTCTCCGTAAGGTTTCCCGGCATCATTGCAGAAGACATAAGGGCTTTCCGGGTGCTTGCGTTCCATGCGCCCGCGCAGGAGCATATCGCCCAAAACTTTCTTGACCGGCTCCGTCATGGGAACAGTGGCCGCCTCTCCGCTCTTGGATTGGCGGATAAAGATGAGGTTATTCTTAAAGTCCAGATCCCGCCATTTGAGGCTGAGGATCTCGCCCTTCCTCATGCCGGTGTTGAGGGCGACAATCAAGATCGGCCGAAGATGATCGCTCGCGTTTTCGATGAGCTTGTTCAACTGATCGCGCTCGAGATAACGCACGATCGCATTGTTCTCTTTGAAGAGCTTTACCCGCTTAACCGGGTTGTCCTGGGCCTTGCCCCACTCGATCGCCTTCGTGAACATGTGCTTTAAAAGCGCAAGCTCCCTGTTCACCGTGGCGACAGAGACAAAGCGCGGGATCTGTTTGCCATCAATTTCCCTGACCGTGACGATCTCTTTTGTCCGCTTTTCTTTGAATTCAGTCACGAGGAAAGGCGTGATCTCGCGCAGGGGACGATTGCCGAAGAATTTCAAGAGGATCCGCGAGCGGCGCTCATCGGATTTCCAGGAGCGTTTCGCGGCTTTGGAATGAAGGCGGAGGTAAATCTCTATAAGCTCGGCCAGTGTTGTTTTCGGCAGCTCTTTAATGTCGAGGTATTTATTCTCGGCTATCTCAACCCTGCGCTTCGCAAGGACCTGCTCGGCAAGCGCCCTGCTGGTCCCGATCTTCTCGCGCTTACGGCGCCCGCTATTCACATAATAGTCTATCCACCAGTTTTTGTCGATATCTAAAGCATGAGAGCAAACCGGGCAAGTCGTTCTTTTGTCGTCTTTGTCGAACGCGTATTTCTTCGGCTTCGTGGGCTGTGAACATTGTGGGCAAATCGCTATTCTATAAACTCCCATGACACGCCTCCTGACTACTGATTTACATTTACATCCACCTGAGGGGATACTGGACCAAGGTCCATATTAAAATAAACCCTTTTTGGCGTCGGCTCTCCGGAGACGATAAATTTTCTTTGAACATACTGTCCCGCTTGTGTTGGATTAGCTGTAATCCAAAAACCTTCCCACGAGCCTAAAAAACCATCATATTTTCTAACAATATGAGTTGATAGCGGTGTATCGCCAACATACTCGCTATTAATCTCAATTTTAGCGCCAGGAGGATCTGAAATAATTTCAGTCATTAACGTTGATTGATGTACAGGATCATTGGGTCCGCCTATGGTAGCGCATCCAGGTAGCAATATTAACGCAATCAATAGAATAGCAATCTTTCTCATTGCTCCCCCTTTTTACCGACCTGTTATCTTTTTGAGCTTCTCAACATCGGCCTGGCTCCAGTAGCGCTGATTGCTCATGGGATCACGCTTGGCCTTGGGAACCTTCCCGGCCGCTTCCCAACGATAATAGGTCCGGCGCGGGATGCCGAGAATCTTTTCAATGTCTTCCATGCGGAAATGTTTTTTCATTTTGCGCTCAGCGGTTTAATCGCCCAAAAAATATTCTTCATTCATTTTTTCTCTCTTGGGTGTAACTCTGTATGCATTTCTTTTAATTGTTTTTGTCTGACGAAAGTTACGAGAGAATTAATAGTTTCTTTCATTTCTTTTAAATCTTTTCTGAATTCATTTGCTTCTGATCTGTGCTTATTTTTTTCCTCTAATTCCTTTTTAAGTGTATCAAGCGACATCCTTTTTATGTCAATCTCAAAAGGTTCGTCTGCGAATTTCTCTATTATAAATCTTATTAACTTGCTAACATCCGTGCTTAGAATCTTACTTCTTTTTTGAAGTAACTCGTACATCCACACTGGAAGATTAATTGTATATTTGATACATTTTTCACCATAAATAGTAAGTACATCATTTTTCATTTTATCCTGCATGTCTTCATCTATTTTGTCTGACATTTTTGTCCCCCTGCTTTAATCATTCCTCTGCAAATCAGGCGCTTCCTCATAGAATCTACTTTTTTCTTCCAATTTATGATGACTGCATAAATATTTCATACAACTTTCATTATCCTTATTTGTCAATATCTGTCAATATTTATTTTCGAAGGGTGTTCGCCTGCTCTTTTTCCCAGAGGGCGATCTTCTGCCTATCGAAGCGCAGGATCTTCCCTCCGAAGCGCACGCAGGGAATCTTGTCCTGGAAGGTCCAGGAGTAGATCGTCCTCTTCTTGACGTTGAGGTATTCGGAGAGTTCGTTAATATCCAGATATCGCTTTTCCATAGATCAGTTAATCCGGCCAGACGTTGTGCTCTATTACAAAAAAGGCGCCCTCGTGAACATCGTCTTTAATCGCACCCAGCGCGGCCATGGCCAGGGCGATCATCAAATCAATTTTCTTCGTGCTTTTGCCTTTTACGATCCGAAAGCCCCGCGGCGTCTCCTGGGCCCTGGCGTTCTGCGCGTGTGCGCGCATGTCGGCGTCCTCATAAAGCAAAAGATTCTTACCTTTGATAAGATCAAAGAGATTCTGCCCCATCTCTGTAAGGTTGGCGACGGTCTGCGGAAACTCGACCATGTTGAGGCCTTCTTTCACCAGAGACATCCCGCTGCGGTGAAATTGGTAAGGATCGTAACGCGCTTCAATGATGTTGAATCTGTCTTTGAGCTCAAGCAGATATTTCTCAACCGTCTCTTCGATGTCGATGGGGTTCTCTTCAGTCGGAGCCCATTTCCGATGCGCCACAAGCATGATACGATTGTCCTTTTTGGCAACCGCGACGATTGCAGACGTGTCTGACTTCGTGCCGATATCCACGGCGGCAACAACACGCAGCTCCCGCGCCTTGTCTTCAATCAAGGGCCGGTGATCCACATCAACGCATTTATCCCAGTCCGCAATATCGATGAACTGATCCTCGCCTGAGGTCCAGCGGTTTTCATGTAGGCGTAAATATGTGTTCGGGCGCAGCCGCTCCTTCTGCGTGGCGAGGTATTCAGACGTGATCCACGAAGCCAGGTTCTCGTGCGTCCAGAAGAAGAACATCTTCGGGTCTTTTCCGGCCAGGCCTCTCTTGTAGAGCTCGAATAAGATCGTGTCTTCAGCGTAACCGGCATATGACGTAATAACAGTCATCGGTTCCTTGCGCGTGGGAACAGTCGTCAGCTCTTCATAAAACTTGCGGGCGTTGTCGGATTCCGTGTCCTCAAAGGACCAAAGCTCATCGAAAACAACGAGCGAGGGATTGCAGCCGGCCGCCGTCTTGTAGTTCTGCGCGATCACCCGGGCCACGGTCCCGGTGCGCGTGTTCTCGATGTAGTCGTCATTGATCCTGACATGCTGAAACTGGTGCCGGTTCATCTGTAAGCTCTTCTTGAGCTTGTCGAAGATGATCCAGGAGCTTTGCTCTTTGCTGTTGGCTGCCAAGATCAGCTCGCCATAGTCCTCGCCTTGGAAAAGGAAGTAATTCAGGATTGCCGCGGACAGCGAGCTCTTGCCGTTCTTCTTGGGCATGCCAAGGATCGCCAGGGTATGTTTTCTTAAGCCTGTAGTGGGGTCTATTGCAAAGAGCGGGGTTAGGATCTGGTCCTTCTGCCAGGGTTCAAGCACAATGGGCGCCTTGGTCTCTACAACGTAGAAATGATCAGAGAGGTAATTCACGATATCATGCTTGTAGCAGGGATCGAAAGGGTTGTCTTTCGGATCTCCTACCACTTCCTGTGTAAATATTGGCTTAGCATTCGGCATGCGTCCTCTTTTCAGATTCGCCAACTGGCGCGCTCTCGATTCCCTTGTCTTACCAAAATGACTTTTGTTCGTTCTCCAAGTAGCCATGACTATCCTTTCGGCGCTCCTAAAATAAGCCTGTTTTCGCAATTCTTAGGCACTTTTTGGACACCTGGGAATGGGCATCAGTAGGCAACAACATAGACTTGAATGAGTTAAGACGCCCGGAGCAGTGGACTGCTTATCCAAAGAAAGCATGCCGTCCTCCCTGTTCTCCGAGTTTTCCGAGTGCTCCCAATTTTTCAATTTTAAGCTGCACTTCAAAATCCACGGGCCTGGCTGAAAGTGGAAGGAGTAAACCCTCAGCCTTGACGAAGGTCCGGAGGAGGATCCTAAGCCAGTGATGCAGCCCGGTAATTTAATTCGTAGTGACATCGGTCTCCACAATGCCTTTTTTTTCTTCAAAACGCCCACTTGAGTGGGAAGATTCCAATTTAAAATTGCGAAGGCCACCTCCTACCCCTTTGCGGGCCGGATTCGTGCCAAAACGATATATAAACAAAGAACAGTCCTTTTGATCACATGCGCGAATTTCCCTGGCGCTTGCTTGGCATTCCAGGCACTTCCTTCTGATCGCGCGTAACGGCGTCAGTTTTCTTCTGCTCGCATAAAATAAGGGAGAATTGAAGTCAGGCATTTTCTTTGAGCTTTTCCACCTCTGCTGGATCATAGCCGTCTTTAATAAGGCGCGCCTTCAGGCGTTCCAGGGATCCTAAAGAATTCTTCAGCTCTTCAATGGTGGAATTACTAATATCTTTTAAAGACTTGACCGGCCGTTTTTCGGCCATCTTCTCTGTATTTATTGTCTTTTGTATAATGTCTTTAATGTCTTTTGTTGATGGGGAGGGCGAAATGACCCCCTTTTCTGACACCTTTTTGCCCCCTTTTCCGGGCGAATCTGCCCCCTTTTCCGGTGTCAAATGACCCCCTTTTCCCTCATCAATAAAAGGGGGCGAAATGACCCCCTTTTCTTCTTTGTCCCAAAGGTCAAAATCTTTCTGTATGGCATACTCGCAAACGTGCCCGCGGCCGGATTTCGCGGTTTTTGATATGATGCCCCGGCGTTCAAGATCGCGCAGCTCTTTCCTGATGTTCCTCTCGCAGATCCCTGTTGCATCGTAAAACTGGTTCCTGGAAATGGCATCGCGCTCTTTCTGCCAGCCATAGGTCTTTCTGAGAATCGCCCAGATGAGACGCCACTGGGTCCCGCTAATCTTGAGATGCGCAAAGGCTTCTGCCAGTCTGTTGGGAAGCTTAAAGAAGCCCTGGTCCTGTTGCTGATTGTTCATCTTTGCCTGAGCCTTGTTTTTAAGCTGCAATAGGCCTCCGCAAAGCCGCAGGCGTCCACATGGGCCTCTCTGCGCCAATAAGCTTCAATGAGCGCCGCGCAGGCCGAGCGGTCCGCAAAGACAAAGGTAGCCCTCGGGAACCCGCTCTCAACGCGCAGGAGTTTAAACCTTTCCAGGTAAAGCAGAGCTGCCTGGAACAGATCAGATGTTGAAAATTCGTTATTCTGAGGAATGTCCGGATTCATGGCAAGTCGTCATAATCATGGTCATAGGTAATTCAGCGGCCGCCCTTTGACGCCGCCTTTATTACGTCCGCAATGATCTGAAAATATTTGTTCTTGTTCTTCAGTAACTTGCTTTCAAGATATTTCGGCCCCGCGCTGGGTTCAGAAAACTTAAAGCCTATGCCCTCATGAAGCTTCGCGGCGTAGGGCGTATTGAAACCCACCCTGGCCGCGATTTTGCCCGGATCGATCGGCTCGCTGACCGTTTCTTCGGCCATGCCGGGCTTCCCCTGGTCCGATTTTGCTATCAGCTTGTTTTGAACGTGCACGCTCCCGGATCCGCGAAGCCAACCTTCTTTTATGGGGACAGTCGGAGGTTCCATGATGCAATCATTGAGCAATTGCATACCGGCCTGGGCCATGGCTTTTTCCGCGACTTCGGGGATGACCTCCCGGGCGATCCTGCGCAGGCCTTTTTCAAAATCAGAGAAATCAAGAGAAAAGCTTTTGCTCATCGCCGTACCACCTCTCTCTTGATGACGCCATAGCGCAGGGAGTTTTCATCGATGACGTTGACGATCACGCCCTTGCCCTCGCGACCCGACATCGCGCGTGCCACGGCTTCGGGGGTGATGAAATTGTGGATCTCGATCGTCATAGCCTCGTTCTTTCCGGCGTCATAGGCCGGGACGACTTGTTCGTTCGGATGGAGCTTATAAAATCCACCGGATGGGACGCGATCTATCCCGTCGGCATGCCCGAGGAAATAATTCGGAGGGGCAATCGGGACCGAGCCCATGCCCGCGACCTTGCCGAAAAGTCCACCAATGCCGCCGGTGAAAAAATTCAGCGCAGCAGCTAAAATTTGAGATGTAATGATCCCGGCGATGACGTCTCCGATTATTTTTAACGCCATATTGCCAAATTCAGCAAAGAACTCCTTCGCGCTGTCAAGCTGGCCTTTTAAAACTCCCTGAAAAAGATTGCTGAAGGCGCTCTGCATCCCTGAAGTCGTCTGCGTGACAATATTGCCCGCCATGGCTCCAAAATTCGTCAGATTATGCACGGCATCTTGAAGGGCATCGTGCCAACCCTCGGCAAAGGATTTTGAGGCCTCGAAAATTTTGTTCGGAATACTAAACTCCGTTGATCCTAATCCGGTAAATAGTCCTTTGACGGCGTTGATCTTCTGGGCGATGCCGTCCACAAAACCCGCCATGACGCCGTTGCTGCCGCTTGCTATATCCTGTAACCTGGCATTGATCCCTTCCAGTTGGACGAGAAGTGTCTCCTGCATCAGCTGCGTCAATTCCTGAATCTTCCGGGACCAGAGGCCGAACGGATCAGAAATCCTCAGGAATATATCAAGGGTCTGCCACATGGCCGCGGCGACTTTCGTCCATCCAGCCGCTATGTTCAGGGCCATTTTTTCAAGCCCGTTGAGCACCGGTGTAAGCCCGCCAATTTTCGTGATGGCATACACAACGCCGGCGAGAGCCGCCACCGTAAGAGCAATGCCGGGATGTGCGAGCGAAAATGCTATCAACGTGCCTGTGAGCTGCATGATCCGGCCGACAAGCAACCCCACTTTTGCCGCAAGATTTAACGCCAGGCCGCCGATTAGTGTCCAGGCTCCGGCGATCAAGGCCGTTTGCAAAATTGAATCCCTTAATGCCTGCGAAAGATTATTCCAGCGCTGAAAAAGCTCGGCCAAGATATTCGAGAATCGGTGCATCACCGGCACGAGGCTTTCAGCAACCGAAATTCTCATCTGCGTCGTGATTGAATTAAGACGCTCCATTTCAACCCTAACGCTGTTAGAATATTTCTCGGCCGACTTAAAAGCCAGGACAAGCGGCGCGACGATTCCGGTTCCCAGAAATGCGAGATTACGTCCGACTTCGCCAAGCTTTCGGCTCGATGCGGCGATGTTCTTTCCAAGGTCGCTAAACCCCTCGCTCAACCTCTGGGCCCTTTCCCTGGCTTGTTCGGCGATCCGATTTGAAAATCCCGATGTATCCAGGACTAAATGTCCAACGACATTACCGGCATCAAAAGCCATGTCAACTCCCTTCAAAAATTTGCTTTATGTCGGACTCTGTGCCGACCCGATCCAGGGCGCTTATCTCGACGGCGATCTCTTCAAAGGTGTCCGTGTCAAAAATTCGGACGTGGTCTTCGCCGCCATCGTGATTGAATTTTCGCTCAAGCATGAATTTCCCGACCTGAAGATTTGGATTTTTTCCCAGGTAATACGAAACACCAGGCCCGACCAGCTTTACTCCTTCCGGACGATCAGGGATGAGTTCGTTTTTCAGATCCTCATCGGTGAAGCCATCTCCCCCGGGAACGTGGATCAGATCATTTTTTTCGGGATTCATGTCTTCTTCGTCGCCGAGTACGCTGGTCATCTTAAACCTCCTCGATAAGCATTTGTTACAATGGTTCGGAGATCTTCCTGGTGTTTCATAATCTGAGCCAGGCGCGGATCATCGTCTTCAATTTTAGCTCTCTTTAGGAGTAGGTCGGCATATCTCTCAAGTGCAAGGGCACGCTTGGCTTCCAAACGATAAACCGCATAGATTTCCTCTGCGCGCTTATTCTCAATCTCCGCCAAACGCGCCTCTTCGTCTTGGCTCTTCTTCCACTTCTTGCCTTCATGACTTTCCAGCCATGCTTTTTCTTTTCGGGCCTTGCGCATTTGCTCAAGCCTCTCTGAAGCTCGCCTAATAATCCCTTGTAGCAGTCCCTCCTCTCCTTCCTTCGCCGCCTCGACTTCTTCGATCATCATTCCTTTAATTTCCGGCAATTCCTCTTTTTGCTCTGGCATGATTCTCCTCCTGGACATTTGCCGAAGGTTTTACTGTTTCGGCTTTTCGCTCGATGTTGAAGAAATTTCCTTCAAAATAAAATCGCAGATCTTTCCAGCCTTCACGAGATCAAGATCCTTAATTTCCTGGAAATCGGCATCCAGAAGGCATGCCAGTTGTTTGAGGAGAGCTTCCGGGTTATTCGGCGATTCCTTGGCAATCTTTTGAATGCGTGTAAGTTTTGCGGTAGTTATCTTAGGAGCATAGGTCTTCCCAAAAAGAACTACTTCGAGCTGTGGAATTTCGTCACAGTTAAGCTTCATCGTTTTCCTTTCCCGGCTTTATTAGGGCCGATTTTACAATTTTTTTGATAGATTTGTTTGTCTGCTGGCGTATTTTCTCGGATAAAGACCTTAAACAGCGCGCATTTTCCTGACCAATTTTCACGTTGATTTGAAAATGGAGTTTTTTGACTCTGAGGATCTCTTCAAGATCCTTGTTCGTGAATAGGCGATATCCCGCCCAGCTCCGATGTGGTTCCTTGATCAAAAATTGCTTAATCCATAATCGAATGGTCTGGGGAGATATGGCAGCCTTAGCTGCAACTTGTCCAATGGTCAATTTATTTTCCATATTGCCTCCTTTGCTTAAAAGCTTAAAACATTCTTATCTTTAAATCTAATTCAACAATTAATACAATTTTTGCCTTAATTTTCGCACCATAAAAAAATAAAACCCGGCGAGCGCCCTTTCGGACAGTAGCCGGGTACATTAACCCCTCGATAATCAAATCAACGATATTTCTTTATAGCATTCCAAATAGCACTTGTGGTGACAACGCGCTTCCCCCTAAAATTTTTCATCCGACCTTTTTCAGCATGAACCTGAAGTTGCTTGAGTATATTCCCATGTTTCTCTCCGCCTGCTTTCTTTTTATAATATTCTGCAGCAAGCGCCCGTCCAAAAATAGAATCACTTTTTCGGCCTCGCTTGGCGGGCGGTTCTGTTCTTTCGATCCCCAAAATGTCTGGGGGATTAACATCACAGTGCCGCCAAACCCAACCTTTTAATGCATAATATGCGACCTTCCAAGGCCGACGATCCGGCCCAATGTTCCGCCCTTTTTTCTGCCTTGGAGGAATAAAATCGTTATATTTCGGATTCGACAGATCTTTCTTTTTTATTCGTTTGGGCATAGTCTCCCCCTAAAACCGAACCTGTTCACATACCGGCCGCAGATCCTTGTCAAAGCCAATTGTGACGCGCTCAGAGCCCACCTCTGCAATTCTCTGCTGGATCTTCTTATAACTACGCCGACATTCTTTTTTTAACACATCCCAAAGTGCTGGCGTAATTTTCTTCGCAGGGATTAAATATTTAACTTCTCCATTAATGATGTTCATCTTCGCCCCCCTCTTTTGTCCAGATGCCTCTTCGATAATCAGCTTGATCTTTGACAGATCCTCATCAGAATAGAGCCGGTAACGATTCATCGGATGGATCCGCGGCCGCGGAAGTTTGCCTTTAGCTTCCCACCGGTCCCAGGTATTCCGAGCGACGCCCAACTTCTCGCGGGCCTGCTTTGCTGTGAAGAAACCTTTTTTCATGCTTTAGCTCCTTTCTATTCATTAACATACCCCAACATACCCCAGTTGTCAAGAAAAAAAGCCGGATAAAACTCGCGCCCCATCCGGTTAATTTACCGAACTTATAATTTAAAAGAGATTATTACTTTTTAGAAAGTAGAATATTTTAAGCCCGTAAAAAAATCCTTCCACGATCAGATAAATCAATGCAATGGTGCCCAAGATCAATAAAAACGATAAGGCTCTACGTAACCACGGCGGAAATTGTGGTGTTGGCAATGCTGTAACCTCAGTTGCAAATCCCTCGCTGTGGCGAATCCCGGCGTGAATCTGGTTGTAAAAAAGAGGTGGAAAGTAAAGATAAGCAATTGAAACCTGCTCATTTGGAACAAGGGTAGGAAAAACGATTTCTACTCCACCTCCGGGAAGATTTTCTTGACGATGTTCTACAACAGGGGAAACACGGAAAAAAGGCGGAAAGGCATTATTATTATGTCTAACGCGTATGTCTATTGCTGGTCTTTTGCCAACATTCTTTATGACAATTCCATGGGTGCGAATTGTCATTGGGGCTGTCGTAGGAGAGGCGGCTGGCAGATTAAATTCCTCGGCGTGGGTAAAATACGCAATTATTCTTGATTTTTGCTCAACGATACGATCAATGGCTATGCCTATGAAAAGAGCGATGACCGGAGCCGCATAAGCAGAAATTAAATTCCAATCAGTTCCCATGTCTCCCCCTTATTTAATATTGACTTCAAGAAAAGCTGGTGTCCACCTGGGTGTCCATACAAGATGATTTTTACCGGAAAATCATGTCATATCGTGACAAATCCTGCACAAAACAAAATGCCACTTTATCGACGATGAGCAAGCAAAGATGCGGGAAATAAACGAGTTGCGGAAACGGGCTGGATAGGATTTTCAGTCCCTCGCTCTACCGACTGAGCTATCTGGGCGCGAAAAATGAGAGTATCATTCTATCAAATTGCCTGTGGCTGTCAATATGAGAAATCAGGCGTCTGGCAACGGTTTCAGGCTTCTTAGCTACCGGCTTAATTTCCAAATCCCAAAGCCCAAATCATAGAAACAATTAAAAATTAAGAATTAAGAATGAAGAATTGAACTTGCTCAATGGAAGTCCATTCGACCTTCAGTCTTCTGATTTCTGAATTCGGATTTCGGTGCTTCAGACGTCAGATCTCCGACTTTCGAATTCCGACTTTTATCCAGTTTTTGCTCTATGCCCTTTGCTCTTAGCCCTAAGCCAATTCGTCCCTCGTGCTTTCGTCTTTCGGTGGACTGTGGCCCGTGGCCTGTCGACTGATTCCGTCCCTCGTACTTTCGTCCCTTGTCGGTTTCTGCTTGCTGTGGCCTGAGGCCAGTGGACTGTGGACTGGCTTCGTCCCTCGTGCTTTCGTCTTTCGGAACGTCCGCACGTCCTCACGTTAACTGTGGACCATGGACCGTGGTCTGTGGTCGACTTGCGGTCTCGTCCCTCGTGCTTTCGTTGCTTCGTCCTTCGGCGCGTCCTCACGATCATCATCCTTGCTTGGTTCCCCGGCATTAATTTTAAACCCCCACCTCAATTTAATGAAATGGGGGTTAAAATTAATGCCGGGAAAGGGAGTTGAACCCTTAAGCCCTTGCGGGCGTAGCGCCCTGAACGCTATGTGTTTGCCAATTTCACCATCCCGGCGGCAGAGCACAAAAAGTATAACGGTTGGCACCCGCTGTGTCAAATTCTTTCTGTCCTTACAGCCAAAGACCTAGAGCGTATTGATAAAATCGTCAAAATCCATCTGTTCGCCCATGCCTTGCTTGGTCGCGCGGATCCGTTCGCCGTGATAAGGGTGCGTCCGAAAGTACGATAAAGGCCTCGCCTCTTCTTTCTTCTGCCGCGCCCTGAGTTTCCTTAAAAATTTGATCATGCCCCTGGGATCATAACCAGCCCTTCGCGCGTAAACAGCACCCATCCTGTCCGCCAGCAGCTCATCCTCCCGGGAATAACCCATGAGAATTTGCAGATAAGCCACCTGGACGCCCTGGGCCGCCTGCGCGTTCTGCGTGACGCCCGCCAGCACCGTCAGCAAATTTAATCCCCAGATCGCCTGCAGGCGCTTGATGCTGTGCCGGGCCACGACATGCGCCACTTCATGCCCGACCACGGCAGCCAATTCATCGTCTGTTTCCGCCACCTTCATCAGATTCCTGAAAACATAGACATATCCGCCGGGAAGGGCCATGGCGTTCACAAGCTCCGGCTCCTTGGGGTCTTCAATGACGCGGAATCTGTAAGACAGTTCATGACGGTCGCTGGCCGTCGCGATCTTTTCGCCGATGCGGTTGAGCCGTTCGGTCAGCTCCGGGTCATCGATCACCTTGTAATTCTTTTCCACCTGCGCGGCCAGAGAATCCCCGATCGCCACTTCCTTGGGCGTCGAATACATCATGATATCCTGTTTGCTCGTCGCCAGGTTGTATTCCGTGGACAGGCATCCCTGAAGGAGAAACCCGCAGGCAAAGGCCAGCAAAGAGACGCCGAATTTTTTCAGAAGAACCCGCAGCCTGGCTAAGGGTAAACCCACCACATTGAAATAACAACCTTCGATCTTTCTGATAAAAAGACTGCCCAATCCCTGGATATCAAACCCGCCGGCCTTATCCAGCGGCGACACTTTTCGAAAATACCGCGCGATCTCCGCTTCCGTCAACGGTTCCATCTCAATACGCGTCTTTTCCACCTCAACCGCTTCTTTTCCGCTGGAGACGTCAATAACAGCCAGGCCCGTGTAGAGCGTATGAGGCCTGCGGGAAAGCTTCCTGAGCATCGCCTTGGCCTCATGCAAAGACGAGGGTTTTCCGAAAATGCGGCCTTCCTGCCAGACCAGCGTATCGCATCCGATGACAATGCCGCGCCTGACCTTTCGGGCGACATCCCTGGCTTTCAGAAGGGCATTCTCGGCCACGGTTTCAGACGGATGGCGGCCGGCCCCCTCCTTCTCCCTGACACCTGAAGGCACGATCTTAAAAACCAGGCCCAAATCCTTCAGGAGTTTTTGTCTGGCTTTTGATTTTGAAGCAAGTATGATAGGTTTCATTTTCAGGTCTCAGTTATCAGGCCACAGGTAACAGTGAACTTATAACGAATAGCTTATGACGTATAGCGTATGGCAAAAGAAAATTAGGGTCTAGGGGCTAGCTAGCCCCTAGCACCTAAATCATTCTTCATTCTTAATTCTTAATTGTTCTTCGACCTTCAGTCTTCTGATTTCGGACTTCAGACGTCAGATTTCCGACTTATGTCTTCTGCTTTTGCTATATGCCCTTCGCTCTTAGCCCTAAGCCAATTCTTCATTCTTCAAAGGCTCAACGCCGCGGCTTCACCGGCCGCGTATCCCGTCGAAAAAGCCGCCTGCAGGTTAAAACCTCCGCTGGAGGCCGCCAAATCCAGGACTTCGCCGCAAAAATATATTCCCGGCGCCAGGCGGGATTCCATCGTCTTGGGGTTGATCTCTTTAAGAGATACGCCCCCGCAGGTCACCATCGCCTCCTCCAAAGGTCTGGCCTTATGAACGCAAAATTCGAAGCTTTTCAGACGGACAACCAGGCGTTTGCGCTCCTGCTGGGTCACCTGATGACATTTTTTCTGGCCGTCCACATCCGCCTGTTCCAGGACAACATCAATCAGCCTCTGGGGCAGGAGCTCCTTGAAATAATTGCAGACCTTGGCGCTGGCGGCTGCAGGCAGTTCCATCTGCAGCTTTTTTCCCAACTGCTCTTCGGAAAGCCCGGGCTTGAGATCAACGCGGAGGCGGACCTGCGCCTTTTTGAGCCATTCGTTGATCAGGCCGCTGTGATCCAGGACCAACGGGCCCGACACGCCGAAATGAGTGAACAGCAATTCACCGACGGGAGTTTCCAGGCTTCGGGAACCGGAGGAAAAAGTGACGCGGATATTTTTTAATGTCAGGCCCTGGAGTTGACGGATGAAACGCTCCCCGGATTCAAGCGGCACCAGCCCTGCGGACAAAGGGACCACGCTATGGCCCAGTTCACGGGCGAACATCAGCCCATCACCCGTGGAACCGGTTTGAGGATAGGAGGCGCCTCCCGTGGCCACGATCACCTTTTCAGCCTTAAGAGTCTGTCCGTCTTCAAGAAAAACAAGCCAGGATCCCTCCTGCCGTTTGATCTGTTTGACGCGCTGCCCCTTGCGGACTTCGACCGAGAGCGTCTTCAAAGCCGTTTCCAAAACGGACAAGACGCTTGCGGAGGAGTCCGTGGAAGGGAATACGCGGCCCTGGCGTTCCGTTTTCATGCTCAATCCCCGTGCTTCAAAAAAAGCGATCAGGTCGGAGGCAAAAAAACGGCTGAAAACATTACGCAGGAAAACCCCGTTCCTGCCGAATCGTCCGCAGAAATCTTCTATGGAAGCGTCATTGGTGAGGTTGCAGCGGCCCTTCCCTGTCAGGCCGAGTTTCCGGCCAAGGCTGGTGTTTCGCTCCAGGATCCACGCGCAGGAAGGCTTGATCTCGCAAGCGCGAAGAGCCGCCATCATACCGGCGGGACCGCCTCCAATAACCAGGATAGGCTCAGACATATGTTCTCGTGAGGGATGATGCAAGGAAGGCTAACAGGCCATCTTTTTTCTTACGTCTTCGGAAAAAAACTCGCAGGCCGTAAAGATAGACACCAGGTCGCAGCCGAGCCGGGTGAGATTTTCTCTGGCGCCTTCGCCCCGGTCCACGATCACTATGGCTTTTCGGACAGACACACCGATTTTGCGGAGGACTTCAATGGAATCAACAAGAGAACCGCCTGTGGTCGCCACATCGTCGATCAAGACGACCTCATCTCCGGGCCGCAATTGCGGCCCCTCGACCTGAAGCATGCGGCCATGGCTTTTGGCCGATTTACGGATCAGAAAAGTATCGACCGGAGAGGCGTTTTGAAAACTGATGGCCGCTAAAGCCCCGACAATGGGGTCGGCGCCCAGCGTGGGCCCTCCAACGGCCTTGACCTTCCATGGGCGGACGATATCAAAAACAAGGCTTCCCACGAGATAAGCCCCTTTGGCGCTGAGCGTTACGGCCCTGGCGTCAATATAATAAGGACTGACCTTGCCGCTGGCCAGCTTGATCTCGCCTTCGTGATAGGCTTTCTCCCTGATCAGATCATAGAGCTTTATTCTGTTTTCGCTGTTCTCCATAGGCGCATATTTTAATAGCAAAGTCGCCGGCTGTCAAGCCATCCGGGTTTTTGACAAGGCTCGCGCGGCAATCCGATGAGACAGGAGATTGGCCTTTGACATTTTCTGACGAGAATGTTACGATATGTCCCATGTTCAAACGTTACGGCCAGGTATTATTGAACCTCCTTTTCCCCAGAAACTGCCATATTTGTTCTCAGCTTCTGTCAGGCCGCGTGGCAGGATTCGACAACCATCTCTGCTGGGACTGCTACTCTTCCATGAAGCGCTGCGCGCCTGTATCCTGCCGGCTGTGCGGCCTGCCTCTGGAAAATGAGCGCGAGAAACAGGAAAATATCTGCCGCGCCTGCCGCAAAAACACGCCTTCCTACGACAGACTCCTGTCCTGTTATCTTTATCAGGGAAACGTGCGCAAACTTATCCATCGGTTCAAATATGAGAACAGGCCTTATCTGGCAAAAACCATCGGCCGCTTGATCTTAAAAACCCTCCCCAAAGAATGGTTTTCGGGTTATGACGCGCTCGTGCCCGTCCCCCTGCATCCCGTCCGTCACCGTGAACGGGAATATAACCAGGCGGAACTGGTCTTAAACGTTCTGGCCCGGGCCGCGGGAAAACCGCTGGCCCCTGTCCTGCTCAGGAAAAAAAATACCAGGCCCTTATCGGAACTCAAGAAACAGGACCGCCTTCGCGCGCTCACCGGCGCTTTTGGGCTCGACCCAAAACAGGCCTCTTTGCTCCGCGGCAAGCGCGTCCTTTTGTTCGACGATATCGTAACCTCCGTTTCCACCGCGCGCCTGGCCTCCCATGTCCTCGCGTCACAGGCCGGCTGCCGATCGGTGAGCGTGCTGTCTTTTGCCAGGGGATGACCGATGAGGATCCTGCGTAATTATATTTTGAAGGAATTCCTGGGCGCCTTCCTTTTGGCCGTCTTTATCCTGACCTTCGTCATGCTGCTGGGCAACATGATCAAGCTGGCGGAACTCATCATCACCAAAGGGATATCCCTTTGGTCGGCGGGCAAACTTTTTTTGTACCTGATCCCGTTTCTTTTCAGTTTCATCCTGCCGGTCTCAACCCTGACGGCCGTCCTTTTGTCCATCGGACGCCTTTCCGGAGACAATGAGATCGTCGCCATCCGCTCCAGCGGCATCAGCCTGTTCAAGATCCTTTCGCCGGTCGTCATCGTCGGCATCGTCATGAGCCTATTCGCGGTCATCCTCAACAACGAGATCATCCCTGTCTCTCACTTCAAATCGCGCGAAACCCTGGTTGAAATCGGTTCCAAAAATCCGATGGCCGCGCTGGAAGCGGGCACCTTCATCACGGCCTTTGACCGGTTCATCATCTTCATCTACCGTATTGACGGCAACAAATTCTCCAACATCCGGATTTACGAACCCCAGGGGGAAAACAAGCCCCCGCGGACCATCATCGCCAAAAAGGGCGAATTCATCCTTCTGCCAGACAAAGAGATCCTGAAACTCAAGCTGATTGACGGGACATCCGACGAGATCAATCCCAGCGAACCGGAAAATTTCTACAAACTGAATTTCAAGACGTATTTCATGAATATCGATTTCAAAAAACAATCGGGCAAAGAAGTCAATAAAAAGGCCAAGGACATGACCTTAAAGGAACTGCGGGAGAAAATCAGCGAATTCCAGTCCCAGGGCATCGGCACCGCCCCGCTCCTGACGGAGATCTACAAACGCAGCACACTCGCGTTCTCCTGCCTTGTTTTTATTATTATCGGCGCCCCCTTTGCCATGATCACCCGGCGCAGGGAAAAATCGCTGAATTTCGGGTTCGCCTTCCTGATCATGGCGCTCTATTACCTGCTGCTGATCGGGTTTGAGACGTTAAGTTCCGAGGGAAAAATGGATCCCGCGCTGGCCATGAACATGCCTAACATCATCTTCGGCGTCCTGGGCCTCGGCCTCATGTATAAAACATGCTTATCCTAGACCGTTACCTTTTTTCTTCTTTTCTCAAGAGCTTCTTTTTCTGCCTTTTGGTATTCGTGTTCCTTTTCATCCTGATCGATATCTTCGGAAGCCTTCAGGAAATGCTGCGTAACCACCCCCCTGCCCTCAAAATCCTGGAACTCTACCTCTACTCCATCCCGGTTATTATCGGCCAGACTTCCCCCATAGCCTCGCTTCTGGCCACCCTGATCACGCTTGGGGCCATGAACCAGACGAACGAGATCATCGCGATGAGGTCTTCAGGCCAGAGCGTGTGGCACATGGTCCGCCCCATCGTTCTTTTCGGCCTGACCTTAAGCCTGGCGATTTTCGTAATGAATGAAACGGTCACGCCCTACGCGCAAAAAATGAGCAAATTCATCAAGCGGTATTACGTAGACAAGGCATTTGAATCCGCGCAGGATACGCCGCTGGAGAATGTGGCGATCTATGGCTACGACAACCGCCTTTTTTTCCTCAATAAACTTTATCCGAAAACAAATACCATCGAAGGTTTGACCATCCTGGAGCATGACGAAAACCAGAATGTGCGTTCCAAGGTCTATGCCGAGAAGGCCGTCTGGAGGAACAACCGCTGGGTCCTTTACCAGTGTTTTATCTATCACATGGGCGAAGGAAAGGTGCGGGGAGAACCTCTTTATTTCACGGACAAAGTCTACAGGATCGAAGAAACACCGGAAGATTTTCTGCGCCAGAACGTCCCCGTGGAAAGCATGAACGTGCGGGGCCTGACGAATTATATTTCCAGACTCCCGGAAGTCGGCGCCAAAAATACCATCATACGCTTAAAGGTCGACCTCTTTCAAAAAACATCCTTTCCTTTCACCAGTCTTGTCATTATCCTGCTGGGGATCCCCTCGGCCATCGTGGTGCGCAGGCGGGCCGTGGCCTTCTCCTCCATCGGGCTATGCCTGGCCATCAGCTTCCTGTTCTATGTCACATTCGCCGTCAGCACGGCCCTGGGCAAAGCCGGGGTTCTTCCGCCATTTCTTTCGGCCTGGATGAGCCAGCTCATCTTCGGCGGCGCCGCCCTCTACTTCATCAGAAACATTCCATAAAAAAACAGCCATAGCTTCCCTGGCTGCTGACTTCTGGTTTAATTTCCAAATCCCAATCCCAAATCATAGAAACAATTAAAAATTAAGAATTAAGAATGAAGAATTGAACTTTGATCAATGGACGGTGCCTTCTGTCTTCTGATTTCTGAATTCGGATTTCGGACTTCAGACGTCAGATTTCCGACTTATGTCTTCTGCTTTTGCTATATACCCTTCGCTCTTAGCCCTAAGCCGATTTCAATCTTTAACGTACTGCCTGATTTACTGATGGGTGTAAACGCGGGGAACGCGGGGAGAGATCCAGCAGACGACTTCATAGGGGATCGTGTGGCAAAGACGCGCTATTTCTTCTATGCGGATGATATGGCCCTTTTGCGAACCGGCTAAAACAACCTCATCCTCCAGCCGCACGTCCTTAAGATGGCCGATATCCACCATGGTCTGATCCATGCAGACCACGCCCACAACAGGGCAATATTTCCCGTGAATCAGGACGCGGCCCTTGTTGGAGAGGAGCCGGTTGTAACCGTCGCCATAACCGACCGGCAGAGTGGCGATGGTTGTGTCTTTTCCGGTGATATGCGTCCGGCCATAACTGATGGAACGGCCCCGGGCCACTTCTTTAAGATACACGACACGCGTTTTGAATGACAGGACAGCCTTTAGGTCTATTTTTTCCTGGACCCCGTCTTTCGGATACAGCCCGTAAACAGCCAGGCCGGGCCGCACAAGATTAAAATGGGCGTCCTTATACCCGACGACAGCCATCGTGTTGGCCGAATGCTTCAGGGGAATTCTGACGCCTTTGATCTCCAGCTTTGTGACCAGAGCGCAGAACATCGTGATCTGGGACCGGGTGAACGCCTCGTCTGAATCCGCGACGGGAAAATGGGTATAGAGCCCTTCGATAGACAGATGCGGCAGCCGGCAAAGCTTAAGAATAACCTCGTCCGCTTCGCTATGCCAGACCCCCAGCCGGCCCATGCCTGTGTCGATCTTGACATGGATGCGGGCCTTTTTCTTCAAACGGGACGCGACTCTATCCAAAAGCCTGGCCATGGGATAATCCGTAACCGTGGCGGTCACCTCATTCTCAACCATCGCTTCGGCGTCATTTTTCAGGAACGCGCCGAGATTCAGGACAGGCGAATGGATCAGGTTTTTTCTGAGAACCAGCGCTTCATCCAGGCTGGCAACGCCCAGATAATCCACTCCGCACTCCACCAGTTTGCGCGAAACTTCAACAATCCCGTGTCCGTAGGCATTGGCCTTGACAGCGGCCATGATTTTCGTCCCACGGGGAAGACTTCGTTTCAGGGCCCGATAATTATGGGCGACTGCCGCCAGGTTAATCTCCACCCACGTTTGCCTGTAAAACGGATTTTTTCTCATAGCCTTAGCAGGTCTTTTTAACCTGGCAATCGCGGGAATAAAGGTAAACGGCCCTCAAACCCTCGGCGTCCGTTTTTTCCCCCGCCCTCCAGGCCTCCAGCGCCAGACGGCTGATGCTTTCGGGCGTGGGATACCAAAGCGACTCTTCGAGCGCTGCGAATTTCCCTTTCAACTCTGCGCCGTATGTGCTGACCCCGTCACCCGCCACAACCGCGTCTGCCGGAATGCCGGAGGCCCAAACCGGGGCCGGAACCAGGGCCTCTCTCTTGAGGCCGACCATCTCTCCCTTCGCATTACGGCGGTACAAACGACTGTAGACATTGCCACGGCGGGCGTCGACGGCAACGGACACCGTTTTTGTGCCGGCGGTATCGGCATTATAGGCGATCGCCTCAAGGCTGGAAAAAGCAAGGACAGGCCTTGAAAACGCGAATGAAAAACCCTTGGCCACGCTTAATCCGATGCGCAAACCCGTAAAAGAACCCGGGCCTCTGCCGGCGGCAAAAGCGGTCATATCGCAAAGGTCAAACCCTGTTTTTTTCAGTCCCCGCCTGACCAGAAAAAAAAGGCCTTCTGATTGGCCTTTTTCAAACAAACGGCGTTCTCCCCAGAGAAGTTTTGAATTTTGAACAATGGAAACAACGGAATATCGCGTAGAGGTATCCAGGCAAAGAAGGATCATCGCAAAAGCTCTTTTATGGTCCTGCCCCGTTCCAGGTCTTCCGCCGTCGCCAGCATTCTCTCCAGGGCCATGACGAGATAGTTTTTTGAGAAAACCGTGGGGAAGGCCCTGTCGAACACGCCCCAGGGAAGGTTCAATTTGGGCAGATAAACAAGGTCATTCCTGTCGATTTTGGCGTAATGCGGCAAGCGGTTGATATTGTATTCAATGACCTCCTTCAACCGCATGCGGATATCCGGCAAAGGAAGAAATTCCCCCTTAATCCCGGAATAGACCGCGCCGATGGACACATCTCTTCCTTTATACGTTCCGCGCACGGTCTGCCCCAGCCGCGGCTGGGAAACCGTCTGACTGCCCAGGACCTCCCAGGCGGATTTCAGAAGGTGCGCCACGCCGAGTGAACTGCGGATCATCCAGGCGATGACAAGGCCGGCGAGAACGGCTCCACATGTGACCAGAAAATAAAACATAGCGTTTCAAGAGGTTAAGGTTTTTTTACCCTTGGTTTTCCAAAAAGATCCCTGGAGCCGGCGGTCCTCACGCGGATCGAGCGGCCGCTTTTTCCCGCAAAATCGAATTCCACCCGCGTATATCCCGCAGGAAGGGCGTTCTCCACCTTATCGGCCCACTCCACCACGCTGATCCCTTCCGTCTGAAGGAACTCATCCAATCCGGCCCTCAGAAAATCATCGTGAGAAGCCAGGCGGTAGACATCAAAGTGATACAAAGGAATGCGGGACGGATATATTTTCAGTATAACAAAGGTAGGACTGCACACATAAGCCTTTTTTTTGAAACCAAGACCCTGGGCCAGCCCTTTAACAAAGGTCGTTTTGCCGCTGCCTAAGTCCCCGACCAGGGCCAGGCAGTCTCCGGGCCGCAAATTAAGCGCCATCTTTTCAGCCAGGGCCATGGTCTGTCTCCAGGAGGCCGTCCGGAATGTCTTTGTCTTCATGCGAAATCCCCGCCTGTTTTTGAATCTTTCAAAAATGAGAGAATGAAGGTCCTGGAAGCCCCCTGACAACCCCATCCCTCCTCTGGAGCCGCACCCCCCTGAATTGATCGGTCAATACGCCCACAGGAATAAACCTCAAAGGAGGCCTCTGGGAAGAAGCGGCCGCGTTCAGCCGGCCGGCGTCTTTGGAGGAAAGAGCGAAGAGCAGCTCATAATCCTCCCCGTCCGTCAGGGCGCTTTTAAGGCCTGCGGCATCAGGATGAAGAGGGATCTTTTCTTCAAACAGGATAACGCCCAGACGGCAGGCCTCCGCAAGCCTGGAGGCATCCAACGCGAGCCCGTCTGAAAGATCGATCATGGCGCGCACCTTGAAATGAGCGGTCAGGAAACGGGCTTGTCTCACCCTGGGCTGGAAACAGAGATGCCGCCCCGATTGGGAACCGCCCAGGCGCCCTGTCACGAAAAGGACATCGCCTTTTCTGCCGCCGCCGCGCAATACAAGGCGTCGCTGTTCGACTTCACCAGCCAGAAAAACATCCACTACCAGCTTGTCGCTGCGGTTGGTATCGCCGCCGATAATGCTGATGCCGTAGCGCGACGCGCACTGTCTGAGCCCCGACATCAGGCGCCGCGCCTTCTCCTGAAAACCTTGGCGGGGGAAACCCGCCGATACCAAAGCGTACCTGGGCAGGCCGCCCATGGAAGCGATATCGCTGACCGAAACAGCCATGGCCTTATAACCGACTTTTTTAAGATCTTCACCTTTTTTAAAATGCACGCTCTCCGCAAGCATATCGACGGTGAATAGCCAGTATTTATTCCCCGGGCCCCTGACCACGGCAGTATCGTCCCCGATCCCCTTAACGACAGACGGATCCGTTATCTTCGCGCCCGAGGCCAGCGAGTGAATAAAACGGCATTCTTTAATGTTTCCCAGATAGCTGTCCATAGATCTTTTTCAGGTTGGCGCCGAAAGGCGTGCGGATCACGCCCCTCTCGGTCACAATCGCCGAAAGCAGGGAAGCGGGCGTTATGTCGAAAGATGGATTAAAAACATGAACGCCCTGGGGCGCGATGGGGCGCTTAAAATACAGGGAAACGACTTCTTCCCGGCCCCTCTGTTCGATGGGGATCTGACTTCCGTTTTTTAAGGTCAAATCCAGCGTCGAGACAGGAGCGACGCAATAAAAAGGGATTTTATGAAAACGGGCAAGCACAGCCAGGCTGTAAGTGCCGATCTTGTTAGCAAAATCTCCGTTGGAGGCGATCCGGTCCGCGCCCACGAAGATGCCCTGGATCTTACCGGCCCTCATCAGATCGGCCGCCATGTTGTCGCAGATCAACGTCACATCAATGCCGTTTTTGAGCAGCTCCCATGTCGTCAGTCTTGCGCCCTGTAACAGAGGACGGGTTTCGCAGGCGTAAACTTTGATTTTTTTCCCCTCCTCCCGGGCCCGGTAAAAAACACCCAAGGCCGTCCCGTATCCGCTGGTGGCCAGCCCGCCGGCATTACAGACCGTCATAAGCCCGCTTCCGCTTTTGACAAGGCTGGAGGCGTTACGGCTCATCTGGTAACACATCTGGATATCTTCCGTCCGGATATTTTCCGCCTCTTTTTTCAGGAGTTCCAGAAGCAGGGCCTTCGGGGATCCCTCGTGGATCCTGACGACGTTCATCATCCGGTTCAAGGCCCAGAAAAGATTGACGGCTGTCGGCCGGCTCGACGCCAGATACTGATGAAGCTTTTCAGCTTCTCTCAACAGCCCGGGCCATGCCTCGACCTTCGAACCCTTAAGCCCCAGCCAGAATCCCATGGCAGCCGCGATGCCGATCAAGGGCGCCCCCCTCACCTTAAGCTTCCTGATGGCCTTGCAGACCTGCTGGACATTCACGCAATCCTCGTAGATCAAAGCAACCGGAAGCCTGGTCTGGTCAATGATGCGAATATGGCCCTCTTCCCAGACAATGGGATTCACAAATACATTTTTCATATCCTATTCCTTTTGCAGTATTTCAGTGCCTTCGTCCATCGTCTCTCGGATCCCTGACTTCGGTTCTCACCTCGTCATCATCCTCAAGAAAAAGTTTTTTTTCACTTCAATCGCCTTATGCGGGCAGATCTCCTGGCAGCAAAGGCAAAAGATACATTTTGACTCATCGATGATCATGCGGCCGCCTTCCATTCGGCAGGCCTCGGCCGGACAACTTTGACGGCATTTTTGACACGCCCGGCAAAGGTCCTGGATCACGCACACCTTCATCCGCAGCATCTTTCTGGCAATGACAGCAGCCCAGTCAGGCATCCTGTTTAAAAAAGATGTCCTGGGCAGACGATAATCTTTGGCCACAAAAAACCGGATGTCTTCTCCTTTGATATCGATGTCGGAAAATGTTTCAGGAAACAGCCCTCTGCGCCCCGCCTCCCGGATAGTGGGAATATCCTCAGGGACAAGCCCCATAATAACAGCCAGGACAAAATCCAGGGCCAGGGCGTCTTGCGCCGCGGCCACCAGTTCCATCGGCCTGACCGTGCCGCAGGAACCGGGCCCCTCCCCTTCCATGGCCATGATTCCGTCCAAAATGGTCAGGTCGGGTTTACGGGATTCGTAAATATCCAGGAGGGCGCGGCTGAGTCCCGCGGGGCTGGGGAAATCCTTATGGATCTTCATCTTGTTCATTCCCACGACCAAGCCGAAAAGATTTTTCACACCGGCTGTCAAGATCGTATAACTGTGGGTCTTGAATTTCGGCACATTGATCAGGCGGTCTGTCTTTTCCAGCCATTCCGTCAACGGATAACCGGAGCGCATTTTGGGGACTGTGAAGGCGACCATTTCTATTCCCTCTTCCCGGCAAACCTTCTTCATGCCGGAAACTTCATACACTCTCTCCACGTCTTTTTTCTCACCCCACACGTTAGGGCCGTCGCCGCAGTAAATCCTGGAGGCCAGCGGCTTAAAAAGCCTGATCACCGCGCGAACCACCTCCGGATGCGTATCCACCCCCTCTTCAGGAAGAGCGTCTGTCAACAGATTGGGCTTGATCAAGACGCGATCGCCCTTGCGCGCAAACGCTTCCGGCCCGCCCAGGATGTCCACAGCCAAGCCAACGGCCTTTTCAACATCCTGCGTGTCGTAACGGGAACAACGGATCAATGAAACTTTGGACTTTTCCATAGAAATTTCAGGCTTTCAAATTTCCAATATCCAATTATTTTTGGATTTCTGACTTCAGGCTTCTGCTTTTGCTATATACCCTTCGCTCTTAGCCCTAAGCCAATTCTTCATTCTTAATTTTTAATTCTTAATTGTTTTTCGTCTCTCGTGCTTTCGGACTTCTGAAGTCAGATGTCAGATTTCCGAATTCTGTTTTTGCCATAAGCCCTTTGCCATACGCCATAAGCCTCTTCGTCCCACGTCCTCACGTTACTGTGGACGATCGACTGTCGACTGTTGACTGTTTCGTCCCTCGTCCTTCGTGTCTTCGTCCCTCGGTTTCTGCGCCTACGGCAATTTGAAAAAAGCCCTGGCTGCCTGCGTTGTCACCCGGCCCACTTCCTCGACACTTAATCCTTTGATTCGCGCGACGCATTCGGCCACCATAGCCACATTGGCAGGTTCATTGCGCTGGCCCCGTTTGCCCTCCGGAGGCAAAAACGGAGCGTCAGTTTCCAGAAACATCCTCTCCAGGGGAACTCTTTTGACCAAATCCCGCAAATTCTGGGCCTTCTTGTAAGTCACAGTTGCCGTGAAAGAAATATGAAAACCCATGGCCAGGCAGGCGTCCAGAAACTCCCTGTCTCCGGAAAAACAATGGATAACAGCTCCATGCGAAGGCGGGGCCTGCCTCAAGATCTTCAAGATTTCCTTTTCCGCCTGACGGCAATGGATCACAAGGGGTTTGGCAACCCGCGAAGCAAGCCCAAGAAAACGGATAAACACATCCTCCTGGACAAAGGGTAAAGACAAATTCCGGAAATAATCAAGACCGACCTCCCCGATGGCGACAACCTTATCCTGGCGGCTGAGTTCTTCGATCTCAAGAAAGGCCTTTTCATCGCAATCCTTGGCGTCATGAGGATGGATCCCCACGGTCGAAAAAATCCGGGGGAACTCGCGGCTCAACGACACCGAGCGGCGGCTTCCTTCCAGGCTGGAGCCGATATTAATGATCTCATCGACGCCCGCGCGACGGGCGGCCTCCAGGACGGCCGTCCTGTCCTGTTTGAATTCCGGAAAATCCAGATGACAGTGGGTATCGATGAGCATGGCTGACTAAAGACATGAAATCCGAAATCGGATGTCCGATATCCGAAAAAGACGGGCTTTTCGGACTTCCGACTTCTGACTTCGGACTTCTTGCGCTTCTATTCTTCTTCAATCCTGGGAAAGAGAGGATCTCCCTTGACCACATGGTCATCTTTGATCTGGGAAAGGATCTTTTGAGCTGTTTGCGGCATAAAAGGCTCAAGTTCCCCGGCCACACAACGGATCGCGGTAATCAGGACAGCCAGAAAATCTTCCAGGTCTTCCTGCCTGCCTTCCTTTTTCAGGTTCCAGGGTTTTGTCTCTTCCACGTATTTGTTGCAATTCCCGATGACGCTCCAGATCCCCTCGAGAGCGGCGATAAAATCCAGCCTTTCCAGACCCGCGTCCACAAGCGCCGGAAGTTTGTCAAGTTTCAACAAAATTTCCGAGGCCAGGGGGGATTTCAGCCTTTCCTTTTGAAGAGCGGGAACGCGGCCGTCAAAATATTTCTCAGCCATCGTCAGCGTCCGGAAAACAAGATTGCCGAGATCATTGGCGAGATCTCCGTTAAACCGCTGGATGAGAGACGCCCTGGAAAAAACGCCGTCCAGCCCGAAGGGAACGTCCCTGAGAAGAAAATACCGGTAAATGTCGATGCCGAATTCATCGATAAGGGCCAGGGGGTCGACGACATTGCCCCGGCTCTTGGACATCTTCTCCTGTCCCACCTGCCACCAGCCATGCGCGTAGATCCTCTTGGGAGGCTCCATGCCGACCGCGTGAAGCATGATAGGCCAAATGACGGCGTGCTGGCGCAGGATATCCTTGCCGATCAAATGAAGCGACGACGGCCAGAATTTTTCGAACCTCTCTTTTTCTCCCGGATACCCGAGCGCGGCGATGTAATTGATCAAGGCGTCAAACCAGACATACGTCACATGAGCGGGACTGAAGGGCAAAGGGATTCCCCAGCTCAAACGCGTTTTGGGCCGGGAAATACAAAGATCCGTCAGGGTATTCTCTTTCAGAAACGCCAGGACTTCGTTCCTTCGGGATTCAGGCTGAATAAAATCCGGGTGCTTGGCGATATGGCTGATGAGCCATTCCTGGTGGCGCGACAACTTGAAAAAATAATTCGTTTCCTTGATGCGTTCCACGGGCCTGCGGCAATCCGGGCAAAGGCCGGATTCCGCCTGTTTGTCCGTCCAGAAAACCTCGCAGGGGACGCAATAAAGGCCCTCGTATTCCCCCAGGCTCAACTCGCCTTTGTCCTGGAGCTCCTGGAGGAAATTCTGCACCGCCCGGATGTGCCGGGGTTCCGTCGTGCGGATAAAATCGTCGTAGCTGATCTCAAGCTTCTTCCAGGCTTCCCTGAACCGCGGAATGATGCCGTCGACGAATTCCTGCGGGGTCATGTTCTTCTCCTGGGCGGCGCGCACCACCTTTTGGCCGTGTTCATCCGTGCCCGTCAGAAAAAAAACGTCCCACCCGAGTTTCCTCTTATGCCGGCTCAAAACATCCGCGGCAATGGTGGTATAGGAATGCCCGATATGAGGCAGACCGTTGACGTAATAAATAGGCGTCGTTACATAAAAACTGTCCATGGTTTCACCCGGCATATTTTTGCCGCTCTTCTCCTGACAATACAAGCGCTTCTCTTTATGTTTTACGTTCGGGGGGAGGCGGGAGTTTCAACTCAACAAGCTTTCCGTCCTCCAAAAGCACGGAGGCCTTTCTCTTGAGGATATTGACGGACAGCACCTTCCCTTTGCCTTCCGGGGTTTCCACGCGCTCCCCTTCGCGGGGCATACCCTTGGACATCTCTTTATAGTGCTTATGCTCAAAAGACAAACAGCACATGAGACGGCCGCAGAGGCCGGAGATCTTGGGAGGATTCAAAGGCAGGTTCTGATCTTTGGCCATGCGGATTGTCACAGGCTCAAAATCCTTCAAAAACCGGCAACAGCACAATTCTTTCCCGCAAGGCCCGAACCCTCCGAGGATCTTGGCCTCGTCCCGCACGCCGATCTGCCGCAGCTCAATGCGCGCCTTGAAGATTTTGGCCAGGTCCTTGACCAGTTCGCGGAAATCCACGCGGCCTTCCGCGGTAAAATAAAAAAGGATCTTCGAGCGGTCAAACGCGTACTCGGCGCCGACCAGCTTCATGTCCAGCTTGTGTTCCTCGATCTTACGGCTGCAGGTGCCGGAGGCCTCCTGCGCCTTCTTGCGGTTCTCCTCAATCTGCTTTTTATCGGCATCCGTCGCGATCCGTAAAATCTTCTTCACGGATTCATCGACCTTTTCCGTCAAAACCGGGTCTGAAGAAATGAGCCCGTAATCGATCCCACGCTCGACTTCCACAATGACCTGGTCGCCGTTCTTGATCTGCAGGCCCTCGGCGCGGCCGCAGAAAATAGATCCCATTTCCCTTAATCTGATTTGCGCAATGACTTCCATAGTTCTGTATTGAGGCGCGCGAACGCCACCCTCCTGTTAACGTTATGCCTCAGGTCGGCTGCTGTATCCGCCACGGACCGCAGGGTCTCATCGATCTCCTCGGGCTTCAAGCCCCGGGCGGCGAGCATTATATCATCCTTCCTGTCGGCGTTTACGAAGTTTTTTTCCTCATCGTTCACTTTGGCCACCAAAAGGTCTCTCAACCAGCCGGCCAGCAAAAACAGGCCGGTATCAAACGACTCTTCCTGGGCTTTCTTCCCTTCAACAACGGGCATGCGTCCCTGAAGAAACCCTTCCAAAAACGCATCCCTCTTTTTGAAGATCTCCTCTTTGTGGAATTTTAAGGCTTTTTCCATGCATCCTTCCGAAAGACGGGCCAGATACCGGGCTTCTTCCCGGCCCATCCCGTAACGTTCCAATAAGATCGCCTGCAAAACAGCGTCTTTCAGGGGAGAAAAAACGATCCGCTGGCAGCGCGAGGCGATCGTCGGCAGAACGGATTTAAGGCTGTCTGCCAGAAGAATGATCACGGTGCCGGCCGAAGGCTCTTCCAAAGTCTTCAAAAGCGCGTTGGACGACTCCTCGTTAAGCGTTCCGGCCTCCGAGACAATCAGCGCCTTGCGCATGGATTCAAAGCCCTTCAGGGACAGCCTGCGGCAGGCCTCCCGCACGGCGTCAATCCGCGTGAACGCGCCGTCCGGCGAGAGAACCTGAATATCCGGGTGGCTGCCCGCCGCCGCTTTCCGGCAGGAAGGGCATTCATCGCAAGGTTCAACGTCGCCGGCGGAAACCGACTCGCAAAAAAGCAGCCTGGCAAAATTAAGAGCCGCGGCTGATTTTCCGACACCCGCGGGCCCCACGAATAAATAAGCGTGGCTGACCCGGTTCTGCCGGACTGCGGATTTCAGCAGGAAGACCGCTTTTTCCTGTCCGAGGATCTCTTTAAAAGACACTGGTCAACGATCTCCCTGATGCGTTGCTGCGTCCGGCTTATGTCCGGCTGGACGCGCACGATCTTGATCCTGGCCGGATCTTTTCTGGCCAGGGTAAAATACCCTTTTTTAACGCGCGCGTGAAAAGCTCCGGAACGCATTTCAATCCTGTCCGGGGCCCGCTCGTCGCGCAAATGCTGCCGGCTTTGCCAAAAATCCAAAAGAAGCGTGAGGTCCGGCCGCAGCCCCTGCGTGGCCAGGCGCCCGACATCGATGATCGCCCGGGTATCCATTCCGCAGCCGTACCCCTGATAAGCGATCGTTGAATCCTGGAACCGGTCGCAGAGGACAACAGCCCCTTTTTTTAGGGCGGGAGAAACCACCTCCGAAACCAACTGCGCGCGCGCCGCGGAATAAAGCAGCATCTCCGCCGCCAAAGACATCCCGTCGTTCTTCTTGTCCAGGAGCACGCGCCGGATCTTCTCTCCGATCGCCGTCGAACCAGGCTCCCGGATAAAGACCGTCTTGAAACCCCTGCCCTTGAGATAGCTTTCCAGCAGCCGCGCCTGCGTGCTTTTGCCGCTCTTTTCAGGGCCCTCAAACGTGATAAAAAAACCTTTCATCGGATCTTTTCCTTGTCATCCACCAGGATGCCGCGCGCCCGCAGGAAATCCCTGATTTCGTCCGCGCGTTTAAAATCCCTGTTCTGCCGGGCCCTCCGTCTTTCCTCGATCAACCGGTCCCTTTCTTCTTCGCTCATCGCCGGCGCGCCGGCTACCTGTTCCCTGGTCCGGATATTTTCATGGGCCTTCACTTCGATCATGGGAGCGGACGTAAAAGATACGCCTAAGACGAGCAGAAGCTCCTTGATCTTTCGGGCGGCCGCTGTTCCGGCGGCGTTCTTGTTGCCGAAGGAAACCATATCAAAAACAACAGCCAGGGCCTGGGCGGTATTGAAGTCATCGTCCATGACATCCATAAAACGCTTTTCAAAAACGGACCATTGACTCTCTTCCTTCACGCAAGCCTCTGCGCCGGCCCCCTCAGCCTTATCCAAAAATTCCTTGATCTTCTCATAGGCCTTCCTGGACTGATCCAGCCCTTCAAAGGTAAAATCCATGGCGGAACGGTAATGGGCGCCCAGGAAAAACAATTTAAGCACATCCGCGGGATATTTTTTTAAGACATCCTGGATCGTATAAAAATTGCCGAGGGATTTGGACATCTTGCGGCCTTCGATGGTTAAAAGGCCGTGATGGATCCAGTATTTGGCGAACGGTTTTCCCGTCAAGGCCTCTGCCTGGGCAATCTCATTTTCGTGATGAGGAAAGATGAGGTCGAGGCCGCCGGCGTGGATATCCAGCGTTTGCGTCTTCAAATAGCGCAGGCTCATCGTCGAACACTCGATATGCCAACCCGGCCTTCCCGGTCCCCAGGGGCTGGGCCAGCCCGGCTCCCCTTCCCTGGACTTCTTCCACAGGGCGAAATCCAGCGGATCACGCTTCTTTTCATCCTTCTCTATCCGCACAGCCGTCTGCATCTCATCCATGGTCTGGCCGGAAAGCCTGCCGTAATCCTTAAACGTCCTCACGGCGAAATAAACATCCCCGTCAACGGCGTAGGCGGACCCTTTGGCTATCAACTGCTGGATGTGTTCGACCATCGAAGGAATATTTTCCGTAGCCATGGGCTCGTGATCCGCCCGGGCGATCGAGAGCGCGTCCAGATCCCTTTCATAATTCCTGATGTAACGGGCGCGGATTTCCTCAAATGTCACGCCGTCCTGCCTGGCCCGGTTGATGATCTTATCATCGACGTCGGTGATATTGCGCACCAGCGTCACCTGAAAACCGCGGTATTGCAGGTATTTTTTGATCACATCGAAAATAAATAAACTGCGGGCGTGGCCCACGTGACAATCGTCATAAACCGTCACTCCGCAGGTATACATCCGCAGCTGCGGCGGAAAAAGAGGCCGCAATTCTTCCGTTTTTCGAGTGAGGGAGTTATAGACGTTGATCACCAAAGGCCCATTCCATGACAAAGGGGGATTAAGACTTTTTCTCCAGCTTCTTCAAACGCTCTTCGATGTCTTCCAAAGACTGCATCAGGGGATCCAGGACATGAATATGGTCCAGAAGCCTGTCGAGTTTCCTGCCGTCCTGTTTCGTGATATGCCCCGGCACGCCGACAACGGTCGAATGCGGCGGCACGTCCCTCAACACAACCGCGTTGGCGCCGATATAGGAATTCTCGCCGATCGTGATATTCCCGAGGATCTTTGCCCCCGTGCCGACGACGACATTGTCCCCGATATCCGGATGGCGCTTGCCCTTTTCTTTTCCGGTCCCGCCCAGGGTCACGCCCTGGTAAAGCGTCACATTCTTTCCCACCACAGACGTCTCTCCGATCACAACACCCATGCCGTGGTCAATGAAAAGCCCTCGGCCGATCCTGGCGCCCGGATGGATCTCTATGCCGGTCAGAAACCGGGCCGTCTGGGAAATCAGGCGGGGTAAAAACGGGATCCTGGCCGCGTATAAGCTATGGGAGACCCTGTAGAAAACCAGGGCGTGGAGGCCGGAATACAAAAGGACAACTTCCAGGTAATTGCGGGCCGCCGGGTCCCTTTCAAAAATAGCGTCCACCTCCCTCTTGAAAACAATCAGGACAAAAACAATCCAGACCAAAAGAAGGCTGATGAAACCCAGGATAATATTTAAAATGACGGACATGCGACCTCCTTAATCCTTTTTTTCGATCAGGGCCACCGCGTGCGCCGCGGCTCCTTCTTTGGCGCCGATAGACCCGAGTCCTTCCTGGGTTGTGGCCTTAATCGCGATGTCCGATACGGGGATTCCCAGGCAGGCGCTGATGCGTTTTTTCATTTCCGGGATATAAGGCGCTATTTTCGGTTCCTCCAGGATCACCATAACATCCGCGTTCACGACACGAAATCCCGCGCCCTGCAAAAGGCCTTTCACCTGTTCCAAAAGTTTCAGACCCGGGGCATCCTTAAAAGCCGGGTCCGAGGAAGGAAAATGGACCCCAATATCCGCCTCCCCCATCGCGCCCAGGAGCGCGTCGCAAAGAGCGTGCAGGATGATATCGGCATCCGAATGCCCGATAAGTCCGCGGGGATGGGGAATCTCAACCCCTCCCAGGAAAAGCCGCCTTCCGGAAGCGAAGCGGTGAATATCATATCCCAAGCCTATCCGCATCAACGACCTTTCTTACTCAAGGGCCTTGATCCCGATGATGGAATCGGCGAAAACGAGGTCTTCCTGCGTCGTGATCTTGATGTTGAAATAAGACCCCATCACGACATGGACCTTCTTGCCCATCAATTCCACCAGGGACGCGTCGTCAGGGACGCTTGTTTTGCCCGAACGCAAATACGCCTTCTGGAGCAATTCTCTCTCAAAAACCTGGGGCGTCTGAATTTCCCAAAGGCAATCCCGCCTGAGGGTCTCCTCCACTTCCATATGAGAGTTAATCCGCTTGATGGTCGATTTGACGGGAACACCGGCCACGGCCGCTCCGCAGATTTTAGCCTCCTCGATGACGCGGGTCACGCATCCCTCGTCCACAAACGGCCGCACGCCGTCATGGACCAGGACAAATTTTGTGCGGCTGTCGACGACCTCAAGACCGTTCCTGACGGATTCCCTGCGGGAAGCGCCGCCCTGGATCACACGGCTGACCTTTGTGAGGCCGTATTTCTTGACAAAAGCGCGCGCCTGCTGGAGGCCTTGCTCATGAAAGATCAAAACAATCTCATCCACCAGGGGATGGGATTGAAGGGCCTCGAGGGTAAAAACAATGACGGGCTTGGCCCTGATCTCCACCAAAGGCTTTGCCAGGTCAAGGTTCATTCTCGCCCCAAGCCCTGCCGCCGGCACAAGGGCCGTTATTTTGATTTCCTCCGTCATCCTCGGGGACTTTCCGGTTTGGCAAACACCATGCGGCCGGCCTGAGTCTGCAAAACAGAGGTCACCGTGACCTTAAGCGTCTGGCCGATAAACCTGCGGGCCTCTTCCACGACAACCATGGTCCCGTCATCCAGATAGGCGATCGCCTGGTTATGTTCCTTGCCTTCCTTGATCGGCTTGACATCCAGGGCCTCTCCGGGAAGGACAACGCTTTTGAGGGCGTTTGACAATTCATTGATATTCAGGACCTTGACGCCCTGAAGTTCCGAAATCCGGTTGAGATTGAAATCCACGGTGAAAATCTTGGCCTCCAGGAGCTTGGCCAGCTTGACAAGCTTGGCATCCACGTCGCGGGTATCGGCAAAATCCTCCTCGTGGACAACGAGATTGAACCGCGCGTCGCTGCGGATCAGATGAAGGATCTCCAGCCCCCTGCGGCCCCGCTGCCGCTTGATCGAATCCGCCGAATCGGCGATCGTCTGCAGTTCCTTGAGGACGAACCGGGGCACGACCAGCCTGGCTTCCACAAAAGAGGTCTTGAGGATATCCACCACGCGTCCGTCGATAATAGCGCTAGTGTCTAAAATGACGGTATCCGCCTTTTCATCCTGGCGGCGGAACTTGACGTAGGGAATGATCAGATTGAATTCATCCCTGCCCCGCAGGGCGATGGCCATGCCCAGATAAGCGAAGGTAAGGGTCAGGACATAGGCGGATATGTCGCGCATGGACTTATCCAGAGGAAAAAGGGCGAACAGGGCCGCGGTCATCATGCGTGAAATGACAAGCCCCAGGATCAGGCCGAAAACCGCGCTGGAAAGTCCGCGCACGGAGATGCCGCGCATGCCCGCTTCCAGAATAATGATCAAAAATCCGAACATAAAACCGCCGGCGGAAGCCCAAAAGATATTAAATCCGTTGGCCTCCCCGATCTGATAGCCGACAATCGTGCTGCAGATCAAAAAAAGGATCCGGATAAACAACATCGTCATATTCATTGGTTAACCTCTCTCCCCTCGGCCCCTAAGGGACCGAACGATAAATAATGATTTATGATGAAGACGCTAGCATTTCCCCCAAAGACTGCTTAAGGCTTCTTTGAGATCCGAGACGGAGACAAGCTTCATCTCCTTGTCTTTCCAGTCCTTGAGGGACTGATGATTGCTTTTGGGAAGTATGCACTTCTTGAACCCGAGTTTGTGCGCTTCGTTGACCCGCAGGATCACATTGGAAACACTGCGGACTTCCGAGGCCAGCCCCACCTCTCCCAGGACAACCGTATCATAAGGGATGATCCTGTCCTGGATGCTGGAGGCGACAGCCAGGCAGACGGCCAGATCAATGGCGGGATCGTCAAGCTTCATTCCTCCGACAACATTGAGAAAAATATCTTTATCGAAAAGCTTCAGGGCCAGGCGTTTTTCAAGCACGGCGGACAACAAGGTCAAACGATTCGGGTCGATGCCCTGCGCCTTGCGCCGCGTCAGACCGATATTCGCCTTGGAGACCAGGGCCTGGATTTCAACGAGAATAGGGCGGCTGCCCTCCAGCACGGGGACAACAACGCTTCCGGAAACTTCCTTCGGCCGTTCGGCCAGAAAAATCTCTGAAGGGTTCTTGACCTCCGCCAACCCTTTGGAATCCATTTCAAAAACACCGATTTCGTTGGTCGAACCAAATCTGTTCTTGATGGCCCTCAGGATGCGGTAACTCGAAAAACGCTCTCCTTCAAAATAAAGGACCGTATCCACGATATGTTCCAGCACGCGCGGGCCGGCGAGCGTGCCTTCCTTGGTCACGTGCCCGATCAAAAGCACCGAAATCCCCGTCTGTTTGGCGAGCTGGGTCAGGATACCGGCGCACTCACGCACCTGGCCCACACTGCCCGCGCTGGACTGCAACAGGGACGTATAGACGACCTGAATGGAATCGACGACGACCAGATCAGGCAGGAATTTTTTAACAGCCTCGACGATGGCCTCCAGGTCGGTGACGTTAACGATATAGAGGGTATCCAGGGAACCGCCGCCCAGGCGATCGGCGCGCATCTTGGTCTGTTCAACGGATTCTTCCCCGCTGACGTAAAGGATCTTCCTGCCGGAGGCCGCCAGTTTCTGGCACAGCTGCAGGGATATCGTCGACTTCCCGATTCCCGGATCTCCGCCCACAAGAACCACGGACCCGCGGACCACCCCGCCTCCCAGGACACGGTCAAGCTCATGGATGCGCGTCTGCATGCGTTCCTTTTCCCGGGAATCCACGCTATGGAGAAGGACAGGCTCGCGATAAGCGGCTACGGATGAAGACGTCCGGAAAACAGCTTCTTCCTCAACAAGGGAATTCCAGCTGGAACAATCCGGACAGCGCCCCATCCATTTCGGAGAGGAAAAACCGCAGTTCTGACAGACAAAGGCAGCTCTTGACTTGGCAAGTTTTGACATAATGGGCTGATTCCAAACCCGGGGCTAGCGGGGTTTGGGATTTTCTTTTTTATCTGACGTCTTTCGGCCGGTAGAGAAGTTTCCAGGGGTTTTTCTTCAAATCCGCGAACATCTCTTCCACGTCGTTATAAAGGCTTTCGTCCGTAAAGAGCTTGCCGACGGTGCCGCGCCCCTCGCGCATATCCTTCATCACGTTGTTCAATGTGTCCAGGGTGTCTTTGGTCGAAAGGGCGATGTCCTTGGCGAGATCGGTAACCTCCTGCACGCTTGTCGGATCCTCACCGACGAGCAGGCTGTCATGCACCAGGACCTTGTTGTAATCCTTGCCCGGGACGATCTCCAGATATTTTTCTCCTAAAAGTCCGAGGGTATTGACCCATGCGCGCGAATCCACCGGAATCTGGGCATCGCCTTCCACCCAGATGCGGATAAAAACCTGCGGCTTTCCCTCCGCGTTATGCGTGAGGCGGATCTCCTTGACCTCGCCCTTGTCCACGCCCGCGATGCGCACGGGCGCGCCCTGTTTGATCCCGTTGGCAAAACCAAAAAGGACACGGACCGAATAACCGCGGGTGGTCAATTTCAAATCACCGATCCGAAAGATGAACCACGTCAGGATCACCAGGCCTAAAAAAACAAAAATACCGACTTTGACTTCCAGCGACCTTGTTCTTTCTGCCATATGAGTTCTCCTTGATCCCGCCTTGAATGGGAGTTTTATGATAGATGCCTAAATACCCGCCTCAAACCAGTGAAGTCCGGCGTTATTCGATCCCTTTTAAAATAGAACTCTGCCCGTCCGTTATAGGTCCCTGGGCGGCGCCTGTTATGAACTGATGCACATAGGGATTATGCGAATACCGGATCTCATCCGGCGTGCCTTCGGCGATGATTTTGCCTTCGTACAGCATGGCAATACGGTCGGCGACCTTGTAGGCGCTTCTCATATCATGGGTGACGACAATAGAGGTCACCTTCAATTTATCATGAAGCTCATCGATCAAAAGATTAATGGCGTCGGCGGTAATGGGGTCAACGCCGGTGGTTGGTTCATCGTAAAGGATGATTTTCGGCCTTGTGCAAATGGCGCGCGCCAGGGCCACGCGCTTTCTCATGCCGCCGCTCAAGTCCGACGGCATGTAATTTTCGATCTTGTAAAGACCGACCAGCGCCAGGGACTCCTTCACCCTTTTGTCGATCTCCGCCTGACCGGCGCCCATGTGTTCACTCAAAACAAAACCCACATTTTCTCCCACGGTCAGAGAATCAAATAACGCGCCCCCCTGAAAGACCAGGCCGATCTCCCTGTGGAGGTCGCTCAAGGCCTTGCCGCGCAGGGCCAGAACATCTTTGCCCTCCACGCGCACCGAACCGCTGTCGGGCTCCAGGAGCCTGACGATATGCTTGAGCGTCACGCTCTTGCCCACGCCCGATCGCCCGATAATGACCTTGGTTTCACCTTCATCGACATTCAGGTTCATATGGTCCAGGACCTGTTTGCCTCCGAGATTTTTGGATACATCCGTTAATTCAATCATTGCCATTTGGAATTGACCCCGATTGACCGCCGCCTAAGAAACAGGCAGCGCCCTACTCCAGAAAGAAATAAAATAAAGCCGTAAAGAAACAGTCCGCGGCGATGATCATGATAAAGGTGTTCACCACGGAACGCGTCGTGGCCTTGCCCACGCCCTCGGCCCCGCCCCGGACATTCAAGCCTTCGTAACAGGCGATCAGGGCGATGAGCATGCCGAAAAATATGGTTTTGACCAAACCCGTCAGAAGGTCCTTATAAACCAGAGTCTGGAATGTCATGTTCATGTAAAGGCTGGAACGGATGCTCAGGCGATAGATGCCGATCAGGTATCCGCCGAAGATGCCGATGGCGTCGGCAAACAGCGTGAGGATGGGAAGCATGATCGTCAGGCTCAAGACCCTCGGAACAACCAGATATTTGATGGGGTTGGAACCCAGGGTGGCCAGCGCGTCGACCTGCTCGGTCACGGTCATGGTCCCCAGTTCCGCGGTGATCCCGGCGCCGCAGCGGCCGGCCACGATCAGGGCCGTAATGACCGGGCCTAATTCACGGGTCAGGGAGACCGCCACGATGCTGGCGATATAGATCTCACTCGACATCTTCTCCATGATATAGGCCGTTTGTAAAGCCAGGATGACGCCGATAAAAAAGGACACCAGCGAAACAATGGGCATGCTGTCGACGCCGATCTTTTTGGCCTGTTCAAAAATGCGGGCCGCGCCCCAGGGTCTTGTCGGGGTCAAAACCGCCGTCTGGAAACCAAGTTTGGAAACCCCTCCGAAAAGCCAGACAAAATCAAGGACCTTGCGGCCTATGACGCCATAAAAATTAGGGTTCAAAAGGAACATCCCGCCCCCTTACTTTTGTTCAAAAGAAAGCTCTTCCCTGTCTTTCTGTTTGCTGATATAGACCGTTGAACCTTCCTTGATGCGGCCCCCGATAATCTCTTCGGCCAGCGGATCCTCGATGTATCTCTGGATCGTCCTTTTCAAGGGACGGGCGCCGAAAACAGGATCAAACCCTTTTTCCATCAGAAATTCCTTGGCCTCCTGGGTCAGCATCAGAGAAACATTCTGCTCCCTGAGGCGGGACTGGACCTCGCTGGTCTCAATCTCGACGATTTTCATCAGGTCGATTTTCTCCAGGGGCCTGAACACGATGACATCGTCGATCCTGTTCAGGAACTCAGGCTTGAACGTCTTTTTGACTTCCTCCAGCAGGCGTTCTTTCATCTGCTGATAATTCATGTCGCTGGTTTGCGCCTTGAAACCCAAGGCCCCCTGCTTGCGCAGGATTTCAGCGCCCACGTTTGAGGTCATGATTATGATGCAGTTGCGAAAATCAACCTTGCGGCCGTAACTGTCCGTCAGGCGGCCGTCTTCGAGCACCTGCAGCAGGATATTGAAAACATCCGGGTGGGCCTTTTCGATCTCATCCAAAAGAATGACCGCATAAGCCCGGCGCCTGATCTTTTCGGTCAGCTGACCGCCCTCCTCGTAGCCGACGTAACCCGGAGGAGCTCCGACGAGGCGCGAGACGTTGAACTTCTCCATATACTCGGACATATCCAGCTGGATCAGGGCATTCTCATCCCCGAACATAAAATCTGCCAGGGCCCTGGCCAAAAGCGTTTTTCCGACACCCGTGGGGCCCAGGAAAATAAACGATCCGATCGGCCTGCGGGGATCCTTGATGCCGGCGCGGGAACGCCTGACCGAGCGTCCGATGACCTTAAGCGCCTCATCCTGTCCGACGACCCGCTTGCGCAGCTCCTCTTCGATCTTCAGCAGCTTCTCTCCCTCTTTCTGCTCCAGCCTGACGATGGGAATGCCGGTAATTTTGGAAACGATGGCCGCGATATCCTCTTCGGTGATCTGAGGGCGCGATTTGGCCCGCTCTTCCTGCCACTTCTTTTTTTCATCATCAAGCTTCTGCCTGGCCTGCCGCTCCTGGTCGCGCAAAGACGCGGCCTTCTCAAAATCCTGGTTCTTGATAAAGATCTCTTTCTCTTTCTTCAGTTCTTCGACGCTTTTCTCGAGTTCTTTGATATTCGGGGGAACGATCAGGGTTTCCAGGCGCGCGCGCGAACCCGATTCATCCAGAAGATCAATCGCCTTGTCCGGAAGGAAGCGGCCGCTGATATAACGGTCCGAGAATTTCGCGGCGGCCGCGATCGCCTCGTCAAGATATTGCACATTGTGGTGCCGTTCGTATTTTTCGCTCAAACCTTTGAGGATCTCGACCGTTTCATCCACGGTCGGGGGGTCCACCATGATCGTCTGGAAACGGCGCTCCAACGCCGCGTCTTTTTCGATATATTTCCTGTATTCATCGGGAGTGGTCGCGCCGATACACTGGATCTCCCCGCGGGACAGGGCGGGCTTAAGGATATTGGAGGCGTCGATCGCGCCTTCGGCCGCTCCGGCTCCGACCAGCATATGCAACTCATCGATGAAGATCATGACATCCCGGGAACGCTTGATCTCATCCATGACCGCCTTGATCCTCTCTTCGAACTGCCCGCGGTATTTCGTGCCGGCGATCATAAGAGCCAGATCCAAGGCCACGATACGCTTGTTCACCAAAACCTCAGGCACGTTGGACGCCACGATCTGCTGGGCCAGGCCTTCCACAATGGCTGTTTTCCCAACGCCGGCTTCTCCCAAAAGCACCGGATTATTCTTGGTCCTGCGGGCCAGGATCTGGATGACGCGCTCAATCTCGTCCTTGCGGCCGATGACGGGATCCAGCTTGTTTTCGCGAGCCAAAGCCGTCAGGTCCCTGCCAAAAGCGTCTAAAGCGGGTGTTTTGGATTTCGGCGCCTGCTGGGCCCCGAAACCGGGCGTCGCGGAACCCAAAAGCTCCATGATCTCGCTGCGCACGCGATTTAAGTCCAGACCCAGATTAAGCAGAACCTGCGAGGCCACACCTTCGCCCTCCCGGATCAAACCCAGAAGCAGATGCTCGGTGCCGATATAATTATGCCCCAAAGACCTGGCCTCCTCGGCGGAAAGTTCCAACGCCTTCTTCGAGCGGGGTGTGAAAGGCACATCGCCCTGGATCTGCGTGGACGGTCCGGGCTGAACCAGCTTTTCGACTTCAAGCCGGATGCTCTCCAGACTCAAACCCAATTTTTGAAGCACGGCCGCCGCCACGCCTTCGCCCTCCCGGATCAAACCCAGAAGCAGGTGCTCGGTGCCGATATAATCATGATTGAACCGCCTGGCTTCTTCCTTAGCCAGGACAATGACTTTTCTCGCTCTCTCGGTAAATCGATTAAACATGACTCCTCCAACGTTGGTGCCTAATCTAAAGACGGATGAATAAATGAATAGGCCTGTTTGTTCGGGACTATTGCGACTGGATCAGGCGGTCCCGGATGATCTGCGCCCTTTTGACATCGCGCTCGTTCGCGGACAATTTTTTGTTCTCAAGCTTTTGCAGGTGCGCCGGCTGCGTCAGGATAAACAATTCGTTGATCAGCCCGCGGTCGATATTCTTGACGAGCCCCAGATCCGCGCCGAGCCGAAGCATGCTCAACAGTTCGACCGTCTCTCCGCTGGAAATGATGTGCGCGTTTTTCAGGGTTCCATAGGAACGCCATATCCTGTCCTCCACCATTTCCCGGTGTTCGGCGATCAAAAGTTCCCTGGCCTTCTCCTCCTGGTCGATGATCTGCCTGATGACGCCCTTGATATTGCCCAGGATCTCCTCTTCTTTCAAGCCGAGCGAAACCTGGTTTGAGATCTGAAAAAAGTTACCCGAAGCCTGCGTCCCTTCGCCGTAAAGCCCCCGCGTCGTGAAACTGAGTTTGGCAATAGCCTCCAGGACGCGGTTGATCTGCCGCGACATGACCAAAGCCGGCAAATGCAGCATAATGGAACCGCGCATCCCCGTCCCCGTGTTCGTGGGACAGGCCGTCAGATATCCCCATTCGGGGCTGAATGCGTAAGGCATGATACCGGACAACTGGTTGTCGATGGAATTAATCACATCCCATGTTTTATCCAGGTCAAATCCGGATTCCATCACCTGGATGCGCAGATGGTCTTCCTCGTTGACCATGATGGCGATATCCTCGGTGGGGGTAAGGCAAAGCGCTTTCTGCGCCGCGCGCACCGCGTGCTCGTTGGACATCAGATGGCGTTCCACCAAAAACTGCTTGTCGATATTGTCCAGCTCGTCAAGCCGCAGATAGACGGCGTCTTTGAGCTCGCGGGTCCGCTCAAAAGCCCCTTTGCAGGACACAAGGACCTGTTCGCTCTGGTTCTTCTTGGCCCAATGAGGAAAAGGCGTCAACGCGAGATTGCGGGCCAGGCGGATCCTCGAAGAAATGACGATATCCGAATTGGGGCCCGTGCCTTTGAGCCAGCTGGAAACCTGATTAATAAAATCGCCGAGGTTCATCGAACTCCTGTTTCAACGCGAAATCAAAACGGCTTGTTTTAAGGTTTGGGGCCCGGTTTGTCTTCTTCGCTTTTGCTCTTCCTTTTCTTCTCGGCCTCCTTGATCGCGTCCCGCAGCCGCGCGGCCTCCTCAAACTCCTCGCGATCAATGGCCTCCTGAAGTTTGATCTTCAAATCCCCGATCCCGGCGGCCTTGGCCCTGCCGGCCCCTGATTCCTTGGAGGAAGAGACTATGACCGGAGATTTACCGACGTGCGCCGTGGCTCCATGGATACGCTTGAGGAGCGGACCGAGAAAACGGCTGAAAGCTCCATAGCATTCGCTGCAGCCCAGGCGACCGATCTTGCGAAAATCTTCATAGGTCAGGCCGCAAAAGGAACATTGCGTTGCGGCCTCGGTCTTCTCCTGGCCGCCGCCTATCTGTTTCGTGTAATCGACAAGGCCGGCCAGAAGGTCCGACAAGCCGAACTGCTGCTCCATCTGGACGCTCTTCTTCTTGGCGCACTCGTCGCACAGGTGAAGCTCGGTCATCTGGTCGTCGACGATTTCCGTCAGATGAACAGTCGCCTGATTTTTGTTGCAGATATTACACAGCATATCTCACCCCGTCCTTACGGGTCAGTTTTTTGAATTCGCGGATCAGGGCCTGGGTATATCTCCCCACGGTGCCGGAGGCGATCAAACGGCCGTCCATCATGACCACGGGCACGACCTCAGCGGCGGTCCCCGTCAAAAAAACCTCGTCGCTTGTGAAGAGATCAAACCGGGAGATCATGCGCTCCTGCGCCTGCAATCCGGCCTTGGAAGCCACGTCAAGGACCGCCTGGCGCGTGATCCCGTTAAGCACCCCGGCGGAAACCGGCGGCGTGATCAAAAGGCGTCCCTTGACCATAAAAATATTATCGCCCGTGCACTCCGTCACAAACCCATTCTGGTCCAGCATGATCGCCTCGGGCACACCCGCGTTGATGGCCTCGATCTTTCCCAGAATGTTGTTGAGATAATTCAGGGATTTGATCTGCGGATTCAGGGATTCCGGCGTGTTGCGGCGCGTCGCCACGGTCACGATCTTTAAACCTTTTTTATACACCTCCGCAGGATAAAGGGCGATCTTGCCGGCAATGATAAAAATGGTCGGTTTCACGCAATTCCTCGGATCCAGCCCCAGGTCGCCTTCCCCCCGCGTCACCACGAGACGGATATAAGCGTCCTTGAGCCTGTTGGCCTTCAGGGTGGCCAGGACCGCTTTTTCCATTTCCCTTTTGTCCAGAGGGATCACAAGGGAAATCCCCTGGGCTGAGGCGTAGAGACGTTCGATGTGCTCGGCGAGCTTAAAGACCAGCCCGTCATAAGACCGGATGCCTTCGAAGACCCCGTCCCCGTAAAGCAGGCCGTGGTCGAACACCGACACCCTGGCGTCTTCTTTTTTGATCATTTTCCCGTTAAAATAAATCACCATGAAAAAACCTCCAAGTTAAAATTCCGGCCCGGTTCGCCAAACCATATTTCAAACAATCCTGCCGTCGAAAATCTTAAGAACGCGATGCCCGCCTTTGGCCAATTCAGGGCTGTGTGTGACAAGGACGACGGTCATCTGTTTTTCCCGATTCAGCTGAAAAAGCATGTCCTGGATATGGCGCCCGGACTCAAAATCGAGGTTCCCTGTCGGCTCGTCGCACAGAAGGATCTCCGGATCGTTGATCAGGGCGCGGGCAACGGCCACACGCTGCTGCTCGCCTCCCGAGAGTTCCGAAGGCCTGTGCCTGAGTCTCTGGGACAACCCTAAAAATCCCAGCAGGTCTTGCGCTTTTTTGCGGATCTGGCCGCCGGAGGACTTCGCCGATTCGACCATGGCCGGCAGCATCACGTTTTCCAGGGCGGAAAATTCCCTCAAGAGATGGTAAAACTGGAAGACAAAACCGAATCTCCTGTTACGGACGCGGGCCTGGGACCGTTCTCCCAGCGCCGTCAAAGAAATCTCATCCAGGAGAACCTCGCCTTTGGTCGGAAAATCCAATCCCCCCAGGATATGCAAAAGCGTGGATTTCCCCGCACCGCTGGGACCGACAATGCTGAGCATCTCTCCCCGCTTGACCTCAAGGGAAACATCCTTGAGCACAGTCAGCTCTTTAGACCCCTGGCAATATGTTTTTTCCAGATGCGAACCTTTGAGCACTATTCGTACCTCAATGCCTCAGCCGGCACCAGGCGAGCGGCCTTAGAAGCGGGATAAATCGTTGCCAGAAAACAAATTAAAAGCGCTGAGCCCGCGATAACAGACACGTCCTGCCATCGCAAAGCCACGGGTAAACGGTCGATATAATAGATGTCCTGGGGGAGCTGAATGAACTGGTATTTTTTAAGCAAAAAACAAAGAATAACGCCTCCTATTATACCAGAAACTATCCCCGCCGCGCCAATAATTAAACCGCCCCAGGTAAAAATTTTCCGGATCGCGGCCTGGGAAACCCCAATGGCCTTCAAGATCCCTATGTCCTTGGTCTTTTCGACGACCATGACGATCAAAGTGCTGATAATATTGAAGCAGGCCACCAGCACGATCAAGGTGAGGATGATGAACATGGCCAGCTTCTCCAGGGCCAGGGCCGCGAAAAAATTCTTATTGATATCCATCCAGGTCCTGACATAGAGACCCGCGGGCAGGCCGCTCTCTAAAACCTTCTTGACCTGAGGGGCGCGGTAAGGGTCATCGAGCCGCACGCCCAATTGGGTCACGAGAGAACCCAGCCCGAAAAACTCCTGCGCGTCCTTAACGTTCAAAAAAGCCAGGTTAAGATCGTAATCATACATTCCGGTATGAAAAACGCCGCTGACCTTAAAAGGGGTATTCAAACCGACGACCGGAGAGGATAAGATGACCTCATCCCCTGTTTCCAGGCCCAGGACCACGGCCAATTCCCGCCCCACCATGATGCCGCGGGAAGGCAGGGAAATCGCCTCGCCTTCCACAAAAGCCCTGATGTTCGTCACCCGGGATTCGCTCGCCGGATCCACGCCTTTGAGGTTTAAGCTCAAAACCTTGTCTTTAAAATAGAGAAAGGCCTGGCCGCTGACATACGGGGCCACATCCTGAACGCCCGGAACAGACATGACCTTAGCCGTCAAATCCCGCGCCTGCACAATGCCCTCTTCGCTATGGATAATGATATGCGGATGGACGCCGATGATCTTGTCTTTGAGATCGTTGTCGAATCCGGTCATGACGGCGATCACGACGATCAAGGCCATGACGCCGATGGCGATGCCGAGGCAGGAAATCAAACCGATCACCGAGATAAACCGTTCCTTCTGCAGGGTGAGGAAATAACGGCGGCTGATGAAAAAAGGAAGACTCATTCCGGGTTCTCCGGGCCCTTTTCAGGCCTCAACAGCGGGAACAGGACCACGTCGCGAATGGACGGCTGGTCCAAAAAGAGCATACACATGCGGTCAATGCCTATCCCCAGCCCTCCGGTCGGAGGCATGCCGTATTCCAGGGCCTCCACGAAATCCTCATCCAGACAACGGGCTGTTTCAGCGCCCCCCTCCTGGATCTCGGCCAGCAGACGCGCTTTCTGTTCCAGGGGGTCGTTCAACTCGGAATAGGCGTTCGCCACCTCCATGCCCGCCATATACAACTCAAACCTCTCGGACAAAAGAGGGTTTTGAGGCTTGTTTTTGGCCAGAGGGCAAAGAATGCTGAAATAATCCGTAAAGAACACCGGCTGCGTGGGCGCGTCTTCGGTAAGGATCTCTTCGACCATGCGCACGATCTGCGAACGGGACAGCCTGTCCTCAACAGGCCTGCCCTTGGCCCTGAGCTTTTCCACCATGACCGACGTCTCATCCCCCGGGTCGATCCCGAACCGTTCTTTCACAGCCTCGGCAAAGGAACGCCTGGGCCAGGGCGGATTCAGGTTAATGGTATGGCCCTGATACTGGATCTCAAGCTTCCCCAGCACCTGCTTGGCAACCGTCGAAAAAATCTCTTCGGTAATCTTCATCATGTCCTCATAATCGCAATACGCGGCGTAGAGTTCCAGCATGGTAAATTCGGGATTATGGCGCGTCGAAACACCCTCATTCCGGAAACTTCTGTTGATCTCATAGATCTTTTCGAATCCCCCCACGATCAACCGTTTGAGATGCAATTCCGGCGCGATCCGCAAAAACAGGTCCATATCATATTCATTGTGATGCGTCTTAAAAGGCCGGCCCGCGGCCCCTCCGGGGATCAGATGCATCATAGGGGTTTCCACTTCCAGAAAACCCCTTTGATTCAAAAATTCCCGGATCGCGCTGACGATCCTGGAACGCAGGAAGAAAATCTCGCGGACCTCCGGAGTCGCGATAAGATCGATATAACGCTGACGGTAACGGATCTGGATGTCCTTCAAGCCATGCCATTTTTCAGGAAGCGGCCTTAAGGATTTGGACAAAAGCTTAAAGTCCATGACCTTAACGGTAGGCTCCCCTGTGTGTGTTTTGAAAGTTTCTCCGGATATGCCCACGATATCGCCGATATCCAGCTTATTAAAGAGCTCGAATGCCTGCTCGGAAAGGGGATCCTCCTTGCGGGCGTAAAGCTGGACCCGCGCTTCCTGATCGCGCAAATCGCAAAAACAGACCTTCCCGTGCTTCCTTTTGCCCATAAGACGCCCTGCCAAGCGCACGCTCTTGCCTTCTTCAAAAGATGCCAGCAGCTCTTTGACGGCGCAGGTTTTTTTAAATACCTGCCCAAAAGGCTGCATCCCCGCCTCCTTAAAAGCGGAAAGCTTTTCAACCCTCTGCTGCCTGAGATCATCCAGTTCCATGCGTGCTCCTTACGTCTGATTTTTCAAGGCTCATAACAATGTTAACTCTAAACAAAACAAGAAGTTATAAAAATCTGAGTTTTTATTATATCGAAGCCTGAGTTGGGTGTCAACGCCTATCTATATCCAGTCAGGCATCAGTTATCAGGCCTCAGCCAATAGGGATAAAATACAAAGGTTCAAAAGCCACAGAGAAAGGACGGCTAAGGCCGAAAGGGCAAGGTTAGCGGGGTTACGAACAGGCATAAGGTTTGTCAAAGTGCCTTGACCTAAAGCGACTCGTGAACCAATAAAAAAGGCCCCCGCCCAAGAGGCCGGGAGCCTTTTTGATTCGTAACTTTTCGATTACTTTCTCAAAAGAACTCTCTTTTTGGCCTTTTGGGCCTTAAAAAAAGAAACGGTGAACTCGATGGCCTTGTCCGTATCGAAATCCCGGCAGGAAAAAATGTTGATATAGGCGGAATTCCAATATTCGGAAAAATGGCCCGTGATCGCGCTGGTTTCGATGAACTGAAGCATGGAATAACCCGCCGTATGGGCCGCGTTATAGCCGAAATGAGGCAGCAGCGTCTTGCCGAATTTCTTCATCTTTAACAGCTTGCACAATTTGGTGGCGTATTCGGCCAGCAGCCTCTTGGAGCGGATCACGTGCGGATCGCATTTATAGAGGTCCAGAACAACTTCTAAACCGAAACTCCCCTCGCGAAACCCGGAGACTTTAGGCATCCTCTTACTTACCTCCATCAACTGTGAGATCCTGTTTTATCGACGGATCTCGGGGTTAAAAAAACTTCAGCGACCCTCTTTTTGCTCTTGAAAAAAAGAAAAGCCGCCATGTGCGAGTAATTATACAATCAGGGATAAGCCAATGCAAGAACTCTTTAAAAAAATCTCAAAGAAAGCCCCGGCTCCTGCCGGAAAAGCGAAAGCCTACTTCACGCGCACCGGTTCTGTCAGGGGCTTTGGGCGCTCTTGGATGGTTGTGGGAAGCCCCATCGGTCCTAAAAGATCAAGGAAAGGGTCAGGATCCAGCTCCTCCACATTGACCATGGTCCCGGGGTCCCAGATTCCTTTGGCGATCAGGATGGCGGCCGCGGCCGGAGGAACGCCGGCCGTATAAGAAATAGCCTGGGCCTCCACTTCCTTATAGCAATCCGCGTGGTCGCAAATATTATAAAGGAAAATCTCCCGTTTTTTTCCTGCCTTCTCTCCCCTCACATAATTCCCTATGCAGGTCTTCCCCGTATAATTCGGCGCCAGAGATGAAGGATCAGGCAAAAGGGCCTTCAAAACCTTGAGCGGCACGACCTCAAGGCCCTCGGCGGTCCTCACCGGCTTCTCGGACGTCAGACCCAGCCGGGTGAGCACGGTAAAGACATTGATATAATGGTCGCCAAATCCCATCCAGAAACGGATGCTGTTGGCGTCGATATTTTTAGACAGCGAGTGAAGTTCATCGTGACCGTTAAGATAAACCGGCTGAGATCCGACGACAGGAAAATCGTAGATCATCTTGACGGAATGGACCTTTTCCATCACCCACTTGCGGTCGATCCAGGTCCAGACCTTCTTGAATTCCCGGAAATTGATCTCAGGGTCGAAATTCGTGGCGAAATATTTCCCGTGGCTGCCGGCGTTGACATCGAGGATGTCGATCGTATCGATTTTGTCGAAATAATGCTTGAGGGCCAGGGCGCAGTAAGCGTTGACGACTCCGGGATCGAAACCGCAGCCCAAAATGGCTGTGAGGCCCTTTTGACGGCAGCGATCCTTGCGCTTCCATTCATAGTTGGCATACCAGGGCGGATCTTCGCAGACCTTGTCAGGCTCTTCATGGATAGCCGTGTCCATATAGGCCGCGCCCGTCTCAAGACAGGCCTCCAGCAAAGACATGTTGACATAGGCCTGCGCGAGGTTCACGACGATCTGCGAGCCCGTTTCGCGGATCAGCCGGACGGTGGAAGGAATATCCAGGGCATCGATGCTTCTTGAATAAAATTTCCCGCCCTTGTCCTTGATATGGTTTTTCCGCTTGACGCTCTCGATAATCGCGTCACACTTGCCGATAGTCCTGGAGGCGATACAGATATCGCCGAGAACATCATTGTTCTGCGCGCATTTGTGCGCCGCCACATGGGCCACGCCCCCGGCGCCTACGATCAAGACATTCTTTTTCATGGACAACCCTTTCGCTTACGAAAGACTGCTTTTAAAATCCTGATAGGAAAAACGCCTGACCACGTCCAGTCTCCCGCTCAGCCTTTTTACGACGATTGAAGGCATCTGAAGGCCGTTGAACCAGTTCTTCTTAACCATGGTATAGCCGGCGGCGTCGCTGAAACGGACGGTGCCGCCCACCTTGAGGGGGGCGCCGAATGCGTACGCCCCGAAAACATCTCCCGCCAGGCAGGAACGGCCCGCGATCACGTATTCATGCCGCCCCCCGTTTTTCGCCAGGTCCGCCTGTTCCCGATAAACCAGGAGGTCCAGCATATGGGCTTCCGTGGAAGCATCCACAATCGCGATATTTTTGCCCTCTCTTTTGACGATGTCCAGGACCGTTGTCACCAGCTCCGCCGCACCCGTCACGCTGGCCTCTCCGGGCTCCAGATAAATCTGCAGGCCGAAGCGGTCTGAAAATCTTTTCAGTGCGGCGCAAAAATCTCCGACAGGATAGCCCTCTTTAGTGAAATAAAGGCCGCCGCCCAGGCTCACCCATTCCAGCTTTTCAAGCCAGGGGCCGTAAACCCTGGCAATGCGCGAGAGATTCCGCGAAAAATTGTCAAAATCACCATTCTCGCAGTTGAAATGGAACAGGGCGCCGCTGATCAAGGGCAAGGCCCTGGCGAGGTCACGGGCGCCGCGCACCCCCAGCCTCGAATACCTGCGGCAGGGGTCTGCCAGGCCAAAATGGGAATAGCTGAACCCCGGATTGACCCTTAAGCCCACCTTTAACCCGCGGACTTCGCCTGAAAATCTTTCCAGCTGGGAGACGGAATTAAAGATGACCGTGCCGGCAAAAGGCCTCACGCTCAGAAGATCCTGACGGGAAAAGGCGACGCAATAGACATGCGTTTCCTTGCCGAATTTCTCATGGCCCAGCCTTGCTTCAAACGGGGAACTGGCGGTCGTTCCGTCCATATACTTTTTCATCAGGCCGAAAACGCTCCAGGCGGAAAAACATTTCAGGGCCAAAACGGACCTGGCCCCCGAACGCTCCCGGATGGACCGGATGACCTTCAGGTTTTTTAATAGCTTTTTCTCGTCGATGAGGTAATAAGGTGTCTGACAATTCATGGCGATAAAAAAACTTGATCGCGCGCCAGGAGACTTTTTAAAGGCCTTCGGGAACGGACCAAGTTATGCGGGAAGCGACCATTTTTCAGCATTTCCATCTCTTCGCGAGTCTCTCCTTAGGCCTTTCCTTGATGAGAAAAACGGAAAAGCCCTATTTTGTCGTCGGAATATTGAAAAGACGAAGGACCCGCCCAGAGGACGGGTCCGTCGCGTCTTGTGATGTTATCTTATACGATTTTATTTTCCGAATCAAGAAAATTCTTGATAAATTATAAAAAAATCGTCGGAAAAGCAGGATTCGTCTAAAATCACTTCAGCATGGCTTCCATATCCTGTTCCGGCGTCGTGATCAGCTTAAGGTCAAACTTCTCCTGCAGGACCTTAAAGACGCCGGGGGTCAAGAAGGCCGGCGGCGTGGGCCCGATACGCATGCCCTTGATATCCAACGACAGAAGCGTCAAGAGGATGGCCACGGCCTTCTGCTCATACCACGACAGAACAATCGACAATGGCAGCTGATTGACAGGAAGGCCGAATGCCTTACTGAGCGCCAGGGCGATTTGAATCAGGGAATACACGTCGTTGCATTGCCCGGCGTCCAACAGCCTGGGGATCCCGTCAATGGCCCCAAAGTCCATGTGATTGAAACGGTATTTTCCGCAGGCGGCCGTCAGGATCACGCAGTCTTTAGGCACCAGCTCGGCCAGACGCGTATAATAGTTCCTTCCGGGCTTGGCGCCGTCGCAACCGCCGATGACGAAAAAACGCCTGATCTTTCCCGCCTTGACGGCGGAGACGACCTTGTCGGCCAAACCAAGCACCGCGGTGTAATGGAACCCTGTGGAAACGGTTTTCCCGGATTGTTGGACGCAAGCCGGAAGCCTGAGGGCGGCTTCGATGACCTCGGAATAATCGCGATGCGGAATATGGCGGGCGCCTTCAACGCCGGCAATACCCGTCGTAAAGAGACGGCCCCGGTAGGAATCCTTCGGGATCATCACGCAATTCGTCGTCACCAGGATCGCTCCGGGAAACGCCTCGAATTCCTTTCTTTGCTCCTGCCAGGCCCCTCCGTAGTTGCCCGCCAGGTGCTTGAACTTCCTGAGCTGCGGATACCCGTGCGCGGCCAGCATCTCCCCGTGCGTGTACACATTGATCCCCTTGCCGTCCGTCTGTTTCAGGAGTTCATAGAGATCCAAAAGGTCATGCCCTGTCACAAGAATGCCTGGGCCAGGCCTTGTCCCCGTGGCCACCTCCGCCGGCCTGGGTTCTCCAAAATGTTTGACGTGCGCGTTATTGAGAAGCTCCATGACGCGCAGATTCGTGGACCCGCACTCCAGAACCAACCCCAAAAACCGGTTGAGATCAAAATCGACATTCGTCAGCGTGGAAAACAGGGCCTTGTGCGCGAAAGCGTCGACCGCCTCGTCCCTCTCTCCCAATTCCCTGGCGTGATAAGCATACGCGGCCACGCCCTTGAGCCCCAGGACCAGGGTATCCTGGAGGCTGGCGATATCCTCATTTTTCCCGCAGACACCCTTGACGGTGCACCCTGTGCCATTGGCTGTTTGCTCGCACTGATAACAAAACATGCTCATACCCGCTCCTTTCGTTTAAAAACAATCAAAAAGTAAACCTGAATTCCTTTTTTTAAACTCATTCCTGTCTGCTTTTATTTCTTCTCAATTCTTCACTCTTCATTCTTAATTCTTCATTGCTCTTTAATCTTTCCTTCTATGGTCACCGTGACATCATTGACAGGAAATTCTTTTCCCGCCTCGGCCATCGCCTCCTCCACGATCATTTTCAATCCAAAACAGCAGGGGACTTCCATATGGACCACGGTCACGGATTTCAAACGGTTCTCCCGGAAGATCTGCGCCAGTTTCTGGATAGAAAAAGCGCTGTCATCAAGCTTGGGGCAGGTGTTGATCAGGATTTTCCCCGCCAAAAGGCGGCTGTGAAAATCAGGACAGCTGAAACCCGCGCAATCAGCGGCAATAAGGACACAAGCGTCCTGAAAATAAGGCGCGTTGACAGGAACCAGCGCCAATTGCAGGGGCCAGTTCCCCAGCTCAGAAGGAGCGCTGCGTTCTTGCGACGGCCTGGGCCGCTCAGGCTTTCTTGTCACAGAAAAGGCCCGGGCCGAAGGACAGGCATGAGGGCGTCTCTGCTCAACAGCCTCTTCGTCAAAGGCCTCGGCGGGACGCTCAATGATGCGGATGGCATCCTGCGGACAATGCCCCAGGCAGGCGCCCAGCCCGTCGCAATAACGTTCTCCGACAAGCCTGGCCTTGCCGCCAATGATCCGTAAGGCCCCTTCCCGGCAATTGGGGACGCACTGTCCACAACCATTACATTTTTCTTCGTCGATTTCTATAATTTTGCGAGTAAATTTTGTTTGAGCGTTCATGGAAAACCTCCTTGATCTTGATTCAATTCTATCCCGGGAGGCGAAAGACATCCTTGACCTAAGTCAAGAGTTTGGAAAATAATTCCAAAGGGTGTAAGGGCTCAAAACTGAGAATGAAGGACGAGAGACGAAATCAGTCGAGGAGGCCATGGACCACAGTTAACGTGAGGACGTTCGCATCCTTCGGATGCTCGGACGTGAGAACGTGCGGACGTACTGAAAGACGAGAGACGAAGGCACGAAAAACAATTAAGAATTAAAAATTAAGAATGAAGAATTGAATGAAGCTCATTGGCTCATTAGCTGATTAGTTAAAACAATTAAAAATTAAGAATGTTTAGGCGTTAGGGTTCAGGTGCTAGGGGCTAGCTAGAACCTAAACCCTAGTCCCTAGGCTCTAAATTGCTTTTGGGTTTGGGATTTGGAAATTAAGTCAGTAAGTAACCCTAGTCCCTGGATTGCTTTTGCCATACGCGATACGCCATAAGCCATACGCTGGCGCAGGGGGATCTTGAATCAAAGGGATTCTCCGCTGCTGACGCGCTCGAGGCGGACGCGATCCAGGAGCTGGACCATTTTTTTGTGAAGCCGCAGGACGTTTTTTCTGGCGAATTTCCGGAAGATCCGGGAAAGTGTTTCAGGCGCAATACCGAGCGCCCGGGCCAATTCGTTTTTTCTGATGGCCAATTCAAAAGAATCGCTGCGGGAAGAAACAGCCGCGTCAAGAATATACTTGGCCACCCGGGCACCCGCGCTCTTCAAGGACAACTCTTCGACCAGGGTGTTAAAAAATCTCAGCTTTTCGCTCAAAGAGGCGAGGATGGAAAGCGTCAGGGAAAAATCTCTTTTCATTAGGTCCAGGAAATCGCGGCGGGGGACAAAAAGAAGGTCCGCGGGGCCCAGCGTCTGCGCGAAAGCGGGATATTTCTCCAGCCCGGCGAAAAGGACGGCTTCCGCCAGGGTCCCTCCTTCGGAAATAATGTGGAGGATCCTTTCCTCACCCGAGGGGGAAAGTTTGAAAACTTTGACGGAACCCCTCAAGACGATAAAAAAACCGGATGCCCTCTCCCCTTCCTGGAAGACGGTCCTGCGGCTATCATATGATTTCAACAGGGAAAAATTCCTGATCGCGCACAAATAGGCGGGATCAAGACGGCAAAAAAGAAAACTTTTCTGAAGGGACAGACAGGGACTCTTGACGGACATAAAATGACCTGGAGAAACTTACGGTCGGCTCGTATTGGTCTCGGCCGGGTCAAAAAGGCCCTTGAAGGCTTCAACGGCCCCCTGGGCGACGCCGGCGTCCAGTTTCTCAAAAACGGCGCCTGTTTCCGTCTTCAAAACAGAGGTAACGCTCTCTCTGAGGCCTGCGAGATCAACGTCCATCAGGTCCTTGACGCCGCTTTTCAACAACGATTGAACGACGATCAAACGCACAAGCTCCCTGGGATCATCGATATTTTCGAATTTTTTCTCCAGCTTCACGTCATAGATCTTGATGGCCGGAGGCCGGAAAGAATAATCCTTGAGGACCACCTTGTCCACCTTCAGCTTCAGCGTCTTTACCTTAATATTAGGCAATTTGGCCGGGCCTTCGTCTTTCGGTTTTAAGGCGATAACGCTGTCGCTCATACGGCCCACATTGGTAGACCCGTCGGCCCTCCTGATGACCTGAAATTCGCGGACATAAAGGGAAAACTCATCCAGATAATACTCGCCCTTAAGCACGCGGCCCAGGTCATAACGGGCCATGAACGAAGGCACGTCAAGAAAGAGCCTGTCTTCGAATTCCGCGGGGTTGTAGACCTTCATCCCTCCCGCTTCCACAACCCGCCCGCCCAGGCCCAGCCGCAGGGTTTCGATACTCACGGAAAAACCCGTCAAATGCTGCACGGCCCTGCCTATCGCGAACTTTACGATGGGTTCGCGAAAAACAACGACCGCAGCGACGGACAAAAGAACGACGATCAGAATAATGGCGATTATTTTCATGACGGTCCTTCCAGTCTTTTCTTCACCAGGTCGCTGACGGTCTTTCCATCCGCGCGGGCCTGCGTGCGGGCCATGACCTCTTTGATGACTTTGCCCATGTCCTTGATGGAAAAAGCCTGTGTCTCTTCCACCACCCTGTTTATGACAGCCTGCAATTCCTCCGCGGGCATTTCCTGCGGCAGATACCCTTTCAGGAGCCCAAGCTCCTTGTTTTCCTTCTCAACCAAATCCTGTCTGCCGCCCTTTTCAAACTGCGAGATGGAATCCTGTCTCTGCTTGATCAGCCTTTTGATGACGGCCAGAACATCGGGGTCATCCAGGACATCCTTCTTCTTATCGATCGCGGCATACTTGATTTCCGAACGCAGAAAACTCAAAGTCTGCGTGCGTATCTGATCTTTGGTCTTCATGGCTTCCTTAAAATCCGCCATGATCTTTTCTTCCAGCATGAGGACCTCTCTTTCCTAAAACTCGCAGATCAAAATCTTTTCTAAAATTAGAAATACAGGGACAGGCCGAGAAGATAAACGTCTCCGTCAATGCCGGCATTAGGGGATTTTATGGAGGCGTTGGAAACATGGCGACGCCTGTATTCCACATTCACAGCCAGGTCTTTTTTCAGGAAATATGTCAAGCCGGCGCCTCCCTGACTGATAAAATTAAATTGCGTGGACTGCTCGTAGGTGGAAAGAGTCATGTAATAAGGCCCGGAGCCGATCTCAATGAACGGAAACAATCGGGAGGTCAAAGGATAAGAATATTTCAAAAAGACGGAAGCCCCCAACTCCACGTTATCGCGGGGCGAATAAATCGTGCTGATAAAAGCTTCATACATGACCTCGAACATCCCTTTCGGAGACCAGCCGAACTTCTCCAGGAAAGGCTTGAGATCAAATCCGAATCGCATTCCCACGGGGATAGCTTCCAGATCGCCCTGGTATTTCAGCCCGGATTTGGTATAACCGGCGAACACGCCGACTTCCTGCAGCCACTTGCCGATCCCGTGCTCAGGCCGCTCTGCGGAAGCCGGGAGAGCGCCGGCCAGCATGCCGGTCAAGATCATCAATACCAGAGGGGTCCAAAAATGCTTATTGCCTTTCATCGCCTGCTCCTTTCTTAAAATAGGATAATAAAATCTCCTCGACATCGCGGACCAATGGAGGACTCATGGACGCCACCTCGATCTTCGTGCCTCCCCCCTCCCCCAGAGACGTAAAGAAAAGGCCGACCTGCGTCGTATCGACATACCCCTTAAAACCCATCGCGGCCAGATGATCCCCGTTTTTGTCCTCCAGATAAATTTTGGCGCCGCTATTCTTAAGCGCCTGTGCGGCCTGCCCGAAGGCCTTCTGCCGATCTTCCTGGACGATAACAACCCTGCCGTCAGCCCTGGCCTCTTCCAGATGCGCGATAGAACTTCCCCAAATGACTTTCGCGGTTTCCTGAAGGTGACTGCAACCTCCACAGGACAATACGGCAAAAAATAAAAACGCGGCGCTTATGGCGGGAATCATTCTCAATCCGTAAGGTGATGTCATGAGCGGTTCTTTTAACCTCCTCATTGCAAAGCCAAGACAGATATTCGGATATATTTCTGCATTATAACGTGTTTATGAAAAAATTCAATAATTCTAGTCCGCGTCAAAGCCAGGCCCATCTTTCGCCATCGGTGCACGAGACGGTCCGCATCTTCTTAAAGGAATCAGAAAAGAAATCCGACAAATCAAAAGGAAAAAAGCGGAGGGAATGAATCGCATGAAGATACGCTTCAAAGACATTCCTGTAAGGGTTGAAAAACAGGGAAAAAGGAGGGAAAGCCTGTTTAAACAATTGAAGAACCTGAAAGGGGCTGCCCGAAATTTATAAACGCCCGATCCATCAAGTGTTATTGAAGGCAACGCCCTTGCTTTCGATGTTCCCGGCATTCAGGAATTTTGTCCGCACGCCATCGACATCTTCGATAAAGATGCGGCAGAGGTAATTGATGACCTCGCTCACGTCGCGATTATGGGTATCGCAAATCGCCTTGATCGAATGTTCAATGTATTTCGGCGTACGGCAACCCAGAAAACCATCACAATGTTTCTTCTTAGGCATATGTGCCGCCCATTATATCCCCCCCGTTTTTGTTGAACAAGAATCTTTAATAATTTTCAAATAAAGCAAAAAACATATGTTTAACAAACCTGTTTCTGCCGCGGCCTCCCTCTCTGCGGTCCAAGGCGTCACCCCGCCTTTTAAGCGCGGATTTTTTAAAAGAAAAACACGCCGACATGCAAAAATCTTATCACATTAATGGAAAACATTGTTGACTGCTTTCGTCTATCTATTTACCATTTTCGCCGCCAGGGGATTTGGAATTGAAATTTTCTCCGCTTCTCTGCCCCTCTGGATGCTTTGATTCCGCGCGCTCCCCCGTTTTTGGCGGACATTTGAGAAATTTTGTGCGCACGCCGTTGTCATCCTGCACGAAGATCCTGCAGAGATAATTCATCACTTCGCTGACGTCCTTGTCGCTGGCATCGCAGATCGCCTTGATCGATTCCTCGATTTTCTTGGTCGTCCTGCATCCGAGAAAACCGTCACAGTGTTTTTTCTTACGCCTGACGCTTCCCATAGAGCCTCTCCTTAGTTGAAAGTTCTTAGGCCTCCCCAACTCTTTGGATTCGAATAACATATGTATAACAATAATACAATATTTCCTGTGTGAAAAGCAACCCCTTTTGATTATAATGCCTTTACAGACAAATCGAACCGCCGGAGCTCCATGATCTACGATCGTTTCCAAAAAGAGGCCATTGACCTGATTTCCCAGGGATCTTCGGTGATCGTTTCCGCGCCCACGGGCGCTGGAAAAACAGCGATCGCCGAGCATGTGCTCGACGAATGCATAGCGGACAACCAGGGCGTCATCTATACCGCCCCCATCAAGGCCCTCTCCAATCAGAAATACCGGGATTTCCGGAAAAAATATGGAGAACTTATCGGCATCGTCACCGGGGATGTTTCCATCAACCCCCACGCCCCTGTCCTCATCATGACGACTGAGATCTTCCGCAACAGGATCCTGGACGACCCCGGCTCTCTCAAAAAATATTCCTGGGTCATTTATGACGAGATTCACTACATCGACAACCCGGAGCGCGGAACCGTCTGGGAAGAGTCCTTGATCCTCCTGCCGGACCACATGAATTTCCTGGGCCTCTCCGCCACCATCCCCAACATCAAACTGTTCGCCTCCTGGCTGCAAAAAATACATCACAAGGATGTGCGTGTCGTCATTGAAAACCGGCGCCCCGTACCCTTGCACCTTTTTTTCCACTATCAGGATCGCGTCGTGGACAAAATAGACCTCACCCGCTCCTCCTATTTCGGCAGGCCTAACCGCCTCGACACCCTCCTGGGGCATATTGAACGCCAAAAGGGATTGCCGGCGATTTATTTCGCCTTCAGCCGCAGAAAAACAGAAGACCTGGCTTTTGAGCTGCGCGGCAGGAATTTCCTCAACAACGAGGAGGAAAAAAAGATCACAAATATCTTTCTTTCGCTTTGTGAAAAATACGGCTTGAGTCAGGACCCCAGCGCCCGGGAAATCCTGCCGCTCGTCCGCCGGGGCATCGCCTTCCATCACGCCGGCATGCTCCCCACGCTCAAAGAAGTCATTGAGCAGCTCTTTACCAGCCATCTGCTGAAACTGATCTTCACCACCGAAACATTCGCCCTGGGGATCAATATGCCCAGCCGCTCGGTCATTTTCGACGACCTGAGAAAAATTTACGGCCGCTACGCCCGCCATCTCAAGACCCGGGATTTTTACCAGATGGCCGGCCGGGCCGGCCGCAGGGGCATCGACACCGAAGGATTCGTCTACAGCCGCATCCATCCGACAAGGATCCGGCCTGAAGAAGTCAAAAGAATCGTCTACGGACCGCCCGAGGACGTCAAAAGCCAGTTCAACACCTCGTATGCCACGCTCCTGAACCTCTATCAGCAGCATGGGGACAGGCTCCGGGAAATCTATCCGCTCTCCCTGCATTTTTTTCAAAACCGGCCTCATGAACAAAAAGAGGCAGGCCGCCTCCTGGAAGCGAAGATCAAACTGCTCAAAGATATGGGGTTTTTAACGGCGCAGGGCTTAACGGAAAAAGGGAATTTCGCGAAGGCCATTTACGGCTATGAGCTCATCCTGTCGGAACTCTATGAGCAAAACGTCCTGGGGCCCATCGACGCTTACGAATTGGGCATGCTGGCGTCGGCCGCCGTCTTCGAACCCCGCAGAAATCAGCGGCCCCCGCTTCACCTCCCCGCCGCCTGCCGCGCGATCAAAAGATCCGGCGACAGGATCGGAGAATCCATCTGGATAAGGGAACAGAAGGCCAGGATCTATCCGGCATCCAAAAAACTCTGGTGGCACCTGTCGGCCTGCACCGAAGCCTGGATGAAAGGAGCGAATTTCGGAAAGATCACCTCGCTGACAGACACGGATGAAGGCGAAATCATCCGTTATTTCCGCATGGGCCTGCAGATTTTAAACGAGATCCTTGAGATCGAAGGGCTTCCGGAAGCTTTGAGAGGAAAAACCAGACAGGCCATCAGGCTGATCAACCGGGATGTCGTAGACGCGGAAAAACAACTGCGGGCGGATTAAGCGGGCTTGAACTCAAGCTTAAGGCAAAAAGACGCGGTCGCCGATGGCGATTCCGTATTCATCAACAAGGCCGGCCCTGGCTTCCAGGACGAATTTGGCCGGCGTATCGTTCTTGAAGATCGGAGGCGCCGGGGAATTCGAGGGCTGGGCGTCCCTGGCAATCGTCACGACCCTCCCTGAAGCGTCCATCCAGATGATATCGAGAGGGATCTTCATGTTCTTCATCCAGATCCCCCAGGTTCCCTCCTGAGGGAAAATGAACAGCATCCCTTCGTTCTGCGGCAAAAAATCCCTGCCCATCAATCCCTTCTGCCTCTCTTCATCCGTTCGGGCCAGCGTAACCCGCAGGCAGGCATCTTTGGCGAAACAAACCTCGGGTTTGACGGCGCGCGACGAAACAAGGAACACAAGCGCCAGGACCGCGAGGGCCAAAAGCCAAAGCCAGGGAAAACGTTTTTTAGCCCCGGCCCCCTGGGCAACAGGCTTGCCGGCGGCCGAAGGCCTGCGTTTGCGCGAGACAACCCGCACAAGCGTGTTCATCAGGTGTTCCGCCTGGTAAAAATTGCTCGATTTGTCGAAAAATCCGTTCACCCCCACCTTGTAAGCGTCGATGCTCTGGTCTTCGGAACCAAAAGCCGACAACATGATGACAGGAACATCGCCGGCGATCTCCTTGATGGCGCGCAGCGTCTCGATCCCCTCCTCGTGCGGCATCTGCAGATTCAGGAAAACAACGCCCGGTTTCTTTTCCCGGATCTTCTCCAGGGCCTCAGCGCCGGATGTCAGGGCCTCCACGCGGTAACCCTGGGATGTAAACCAGTATTTGATGGAATCCAGAAAATCCGATTCCTCATCGACGACCATAATGTAAAAATCGCCGTTTTTCTTTTTGATATTTTGCGGGGGATTTTTATGAAACACTTTTTTTCCCTCCATGGAATGCCCGGGGAATGATAAAGGTAAAAGTGCTGCCCTTGCCTTTCTCGCTTTCCACCCAGATAGCCCCTGCGTGGAGGCCGATAATCTCCTTGGCAATGGAGAGCCCCAGGCCTGTCCCGCCGGTGCCGACAGGCGAAACCAGACTGACCTGTTCGAATTTATTAAAGATCCTCTTGAAATCTTTCGGGTCGATCCCGATGCCGGAGTCACGGACCACCATCTCCACACACGGCTCTTCGCACACCCGCTCTTTGCGCGGCAGGCAATGGAGCGCGATCCTCACCTCTCCTTTTTTGGGCGTGAACTTCAAGGCATTGCCCAGAAGATTGACCAGGACCTGCACCATACGCTCCCGGTCCGCGCTCACCAGGACAGATTCCTTGGGAAGGTCGAGCTTCAGGCTGATGTCTTTATCGTTGATCCAGCTCAAAAGGGAGGTCTTGACCTCCTGAATGACCTTTCTGAAATCAAAAGAGGACGGCAGAAGGACCAGCTTCCCCGCTTCAAGCTTCGACATATCCAGAAGATCATTGATCAGGCTGTTGAGGCGGGCCAGGTTCAGCTTGGAAATCGTCAAAAATCTTTTCTGGTCTTCATTGACAGGACCCGTGACCCCGCTGTCGATCAACTCCAGGGATTTCTGGATCGCGACCACAGGCGTGCGCAGTTCGTGGGTCACCAGAGAAACGAATTGAGACTTGATTTCCTCGATCTGCTTCTCGTGCGTAATGTCGCTTAAGACCGATACCATGCCGATCGTATCGCCATCCTCGTTTTCGACGACGGCTGTTGAAGCCCGCAGGATCTTCTTGGTCGTTTCATCTTTGCTGTCGAGCTGGATCTCCTTGGTCAACTGACGCCCCTCTTCGGCCTCCACGTGTTTGGCCACGGCCAAAAGATGCTCATCCTTAAGGCTGGCCACGAGATGTTTGCCCAGGGATTCCTTGGATTTGCTGTCGAGGAGCTTTTCGGCGGCCGGGTTCATCATGAGGATGCGGCCCTCCCTGTCGACAACCACGACCCCTTCGGCGACGTGGCGCATGATGGCGTCCGTCCTCTCTTTTTCGTCCGCCAGCCGCTTGTTGAGCCTCACCAGCTCTTCGGTCGCCGCGCGCACCCTGTCTTCCAGCTCTTCTTCAAAATTTTCCGAAACGCGAAGCAGCCGGCTCAATTGCTTGCCGGAAACAGAAACATCCTCATCCCGCGACAATTCGGCTTTCAGGCCCGCGGTGAATTCCTCGGCCTTATCCGAAGGCAAGGAACGCGCGGTCATGTAAGCGGGGAGCTTCGCCAACAGCCTTTCCTGGTCCCTTTCATCGCTAAGCACCTTGACAGCCAGATCAACGGAAGGCCCGGCCGCGCTTTTCAGGGATAACGTCTGAAAAACCATGGCCATTTTTATTTCATCGCTGCAGACCGCGACCATTTCCCTGACCGTCGGAAATACCGCCTCCAGATTATTCTTCAAATAAGGGGCGAACATCCGCTCGATAAAACCCGAGGGATTTTTTTTCCGCTCCAGGACCAGGGGCGCCAGGCGCAGGGAAAACCATTCCGTAAATTTTTTTATGACGGAGTCAAAATTGCCGGTCTGCCGGGCGCTCTCCAGGACCGCCTGCGCCGTTTCTTCCGGGCTTGAATCGATGCTGTGAAAGACGGCTGCGGGAGTGGGGATCATCTCAGACACCCGGCCGGACAAAAAATCGGTCATCCGCTGCCTGACCTTATGGCCCTCTTCATCCAAAACCGGGCTCGGTTCCTCCCCGGGCCTTTGCGCCCGCACGAGGATATGTTCGCTGCCCTTTTGCAATATCTCGGGGGGCGGCTGGATGGAAGAAGCCAGCGCCTGCAGAAAATCAGCCAGTTCCCTGGAGGTGAGGCCCTGCTGGAAAACAACGGCGGATATCTTGAAACGCAGAAAACATGCGTAGATTTCCTGAAGGCCCGCGGTGTCAGGCGGGACAATTTCTTCATTGAGCTGGATATGATCTTCCCCCGGCCCCCTCACGAGGCTGATGCCTTCGCGCTCCTTAAGAATGGCATCCATAAGGGAAAAGAGGTTGTTAAATATCTCGCGGGACAGGGGGTGCTGGAGGGAATAGAAACAGAGACGCTTGTAAGCGAAGAATAAGGATTTGAAAACTTCTCTATATAAGGCGGATTTTTCAGACATAGGCTACGCTTTGCTCTATTTCTATCATAACCTCTCCGCCTTTAAATATCAAGCGGGCATATCTTGCTTCAAACGTCATAAACGGCCTAACTGACTCAATTTCCAAATCCCAAACCCAAATTTCTGACTTCCGACATCAGATTTCTGAATTCAGAGGTCCGATTTCCGATTTCAGACTTCTGACTTCTGATTTCAGACTTCCATCTTCTGTTTTTGCTATATGCCCTTCGCTCTTAGCCCTAAGCCAATTCTTCATTCTTAATTCTTAATTTTTAATTGTTCCTCGTCCTTCGTGCTTTCGTGCTTTCGTCCCTCGTCATTCAGTACATCCGCACGTCCTCACGTCCGAGCATCCGAAGCATGCGAACGTCCTCACGTTAACTGTGGCCTGTCGACTGTGAACTGATTCCGTCCCTCCTGCTTTCACTCCCCATGGTGGGTTCCCCCGGACAAAGGCTCCACATGGACAACCACATCGCTCACCCCGGGGAATTCCTTTTTGATCAAATCCTCGATCTTGACCGTCAAATCATGCGCCTGAACAAGAGACATGCGGTCATCCACCAGGACATGCAGGTCCATATAAATATCGTCCTGCCGGCCGCGCGTCCGGATATTATGGCACTTCTTGACTTCCGGGATATTCAGAACGACGGTCTCCACGGCTTTCACATCCATCACTGCCGTATCGCAGAGAACCGCCGAAGACCTTCTCAGGATGCCTACGCCGGAATAAGCGATGAAGCCGGCGATGACCATGGCCACAAGGGCATCCAGGATAGGAAACCCCATCTTGACCCCCACAAAAGCGACAGCCACCGAAAATGATGTCAACAGGTCGGCGCGCGTGTGCATGGAATCGGCGATAAGGATATCGCTTCCCAGCCTGCGCCCTTTGCGATACTCATAGAACATCACGGTCACGTTGATCAGCATGGTCATGCCCAGAACAACAAACCCCGCCAAATTCACCTGCGGATACTGGCGGCTTGACAAACGCTCCCACCCCGAATGGAGCAGGTGCGCGCAGACCAAAAAAAGCAGAAAAGCAATGGCCATGGAAGCCAGCGTTTCATATTTCTTGTGGCCGTAGGGATGATCCTTATCCTTCGGCTGGCAGGCGATCCGCATGCCGAGAAGCCCGACGATATTCGACGCTCCGTCGGCGAAAGAATGGTATCCGTCGGCGACCATGCCCGTGCTGTTGATCGCGTATCCAAAAACAAGCTTCAGGACGGCAACCAGCCAATTGAGCCCCAGGATGATCAGAAGCGTTCTTTTGACCTGGCTGGAATAAGATCCGGAACCGGAAAGAGGGAGATGCGCGTGTTCATGCATTTTAATCCACCGCCAATAAAAGGGCCATGACGACAACCCCCATGACTATAGACAATAGCTGCAGCATAGAACGCGAGAACCTGACTTCACGATGGAGCTCGGGGATCAGATCGGAACCGGCCAGATAAATAAAACCGCCGGCTGTCAGAGGCAGGGCGTAACTCGAAAAATGCCGGATGTGGGAACCGATCAAAAGCGCCAGGCACGCCCCCAGGACAGAAAGCAAAGCGCAGAGAAAATTCAAAGCCAGGGCCTTCCAGCGGCTCAAGCCTCCATTGACAAGAATGGCATAATCTCCGATCTCCTGGGGGATCTCGTGAAGGATCACGGCCAGGGTTGTCGCGATCCCTATGCCGAAACTTACCGAATAACTCGCGGCGATAATAATGCCGTCGATAAAATTATGGATTCCGTCACCGACCAGATTGAGCCAGACGACAGGCTGATTGTGAAGGTCGCAGACACCGGAATGGCAGTGGCGCCAGTAAATGAATTTTTCCAGGATAAAAAAGAGAAGGATGCCGCCGATGACGCCGAAGGAAATGACCAGGGGCGATTCGGCCTCACGGAAGGCCTCAGGAAGGATGTGGATGAAGACGTCGCCGAAAAGCGCGCCCACGGCAAAACTGACCAGAAAAATAAGTATTTTATTGAGCCGGGCCTGGTTGACAGCCAACGTCAGGACTCCGGCCAGAGAAATGAAACTCACTATCAAAACACTAACCAGAGAGTAAAACCATACGGCCATAAAACCCCTATTGTTAACGCGGATAAAAGGTTATAACTTTATCTAAGATTAGTGCAAGAAGGGTAACTTGTCAATTGATTCCAGCATCAGATTCGGTCTTCCGCCTTCCGACTTCTGATTTCTGTTCTTGCCATATGCCATTCGCCATACGCTATACGCGCCTTATAGCCCCATCTGACGAACGCGCATCACGAGAGGATCTTTCGGATCCAATTCCTCAGCCTTCTTCATGTAAGACTCATATCTTCCCCTGTCTCCCTGTTTCAGCCATACCTGGGCAAGCCGCGCGTAGGCATCCACAAAACAAGGGTCTGCCTGGATCGCCTGGCGCAAATAGGCGAGGCCCTTATCCACGTCTCCTCCGGCAATACCTGGAGCCAGGGCATAAAAAGATCCCAAACCGTAGAGCACTCCCGCCGAATGGGGTTGAAGGCTTTGAGCTTTCTTAAAATAACCCAGGACCTGCGTTCCCTGAAAAATTTTGGAAAAAATCCCGCCCTTATCGGCCAGGGTAGCCTTGGCCCCGCCGATGATCAAATAGGCTCTCGCGTAGTTCGACGAATCCACGGCCTGACGCCCCATGCCAAGGACCTTATTGGCCAGGCGGATGGCTCGCTCGTATTCCCCCTTGTCCAAAAGCATGTATCCCAGCGAAATGGGCGCCGGCGCGTACGAAGGATCGTCAAGGATAACAGCCTCCAGCATCTTCTCAGCTTCATCCAGTTCATGCCGTCGCCGCAAGACCTCTGCCTTTCCCCATCGGGCCTCGATACGGCCAGGCTCCATGCGCTCAAATAGATTCCAGGCTTCGCTGATCTTGTATTCATTCAAAAGGGCCAGACCCAGAAGATATAATGCCTCCTGGGAATCCGGCTCTTTCTCCTGGGCGGACCGGGCTTCTGCCAGGGTCATCGCATCAGCCTTTTCATGGAGTTCTTTCCACTCCAGGGCGTTTGCGACAGGGCACAGACAAAAAAACGCGATAAAAACAACGCATACCAGACTAAATTTGCGCACAGGACTCCTTTTCATAGATAAAAAAAATTAACTCTCAAAGTCCGAAATCAGAAGACAGAAGTCAGAAGTCTGAACAGAAATCCGATTGGAAGCCCCTAATCCCTAGCCTATTTCTGACGCCAATAAGCCACTCTATTTTGTAACTTTTTATGCTATACTAAAAAACATGAAAATCACTTTAGCAAAATCAGCCGGTTTCTGTTTCGGCGTAAGGCGGGCCATAACGATCGCCCTCAACACCGCGGCCAAAAACAGCAACGTCCGTATGTGCGGCGACATCGTCCACAACGAAGACGTGATCGCCTCCATTGAAAAGGCGGGCGTCCGACGCGTGCGTCATTTGCGGAAAAACCCCGGCCACTGCCTCTTGATCCGCGCCCATGGCGCCGCCTCCGCTTTCATCAGCCGCGCGCGCCGCTTCGGTTATAAAATCATCGATGCCACCTGCCCCATGGTCAAAGATATCCACAAGATCGCCCGCCGGATGGAAAAACAGGGACGGCGCATCATCATCATCGGCGACAAAGAACACGATGAAGTCAAAGGCATCCTGGGACAGCTCAAAACGGGCGGCATTGTCATCGAATCACGCCGCGGCATCTCCGGCAGGCTCAAGTCCGTCAAAAAAGCGGCCGTAGTTGTCCAGTCGACCCAAAACGAAGAAAAAGTCAACGCGATCCTGCGGGGCATCTCTTCCATAGTCCCCGATCTGAAATTTTTCAACACCGTCTGTTCTCCCACCAGACTCAAACAGACCGAGATCCGATGCCTGCCCCTGCTCAATGAAGCCATCGTCGTGATCGGCTCCAAAGGAAGCGCCAACACGCGCAGGCTTTTTGAAATTTCAAAGAAAATTAATCGGCGGACCTATTGGGTCGAATCGGAAAAAGATATCCGACCTCAATGGTTCAGGGCGATTTCTTCCGTCGGCATCACGGCCGGCGCCTCCACGCCCGACGAAACAACGCAAGGCGTCATCAGATTCCTCAAAGGCTTGCGCGCCTGACGCTAAAAACGTTTTTTATATTTCAAATAAACGGCCTGGTCATCAGGCTGGGTTTCCGAATTGGTCACGCTCTCGTCATATCCCCCGACATCGCCGCGGCCTTCCACAGAGAGATATTCCCCGACATCATAAATAACGCCCACCTTCTGTTTCACGGGTTCCTGCGGCCCGGCTGTCTCGGCCTGTTCTTGTTCAACGCCGTATGTCACCCTGGTCTTTGGCAGGATGGTCGTTTCGACCTCTACGCCTCTCTTCTGCCCGTTATAGACCAGATGGATATCGCTGATCCCGAGTTTTTGGGCCAATCCCTCAGGCCCCGAACCGAAAAACAGGAAGCTCAGGGCGTCCCGGACAACATCCATGGAAAGCTCACCTTTTCCCAGGGCCTCCTGAGTGCTCTGCCAGCTTTTCCCGGTCAAAAGCATGAGAATCAGCCTTTCCTGCGATCGGGGCGGGTCCGACGTCAATCTCAAGGCCGGTTCCCTGAATGTGCCCTTCAGGACGATATCGATCTTTGTTTTTTCAACGACCGAAGAAGCCCTCAAATTCATGCGGCTGGACTGAATATCCTTCTCCAGATAGACATTGCCGGTTTTGATTTCCATACGGCTTTTGGGCAGGCTTAGTTTTCCCGAATAAATATCCACCGATCCGGTCACAGCCCCCGCCTTTTCGGCCTTCACCTGAAATCCGACAGGGCAATCCCGGATGTTGAAATTCTTCCCGCTGAACTGCGAAAGAAATCCTTTTCCCCGCGCTTCCAGGCCCGATAGGCCCCCCTTCAAGCGGCACTCCAACCTTGAGACGATCCCATCAACGTCCTGAAATAAGCGATCGTCACCGGAAATCCTGCGGATGTCCCCCACTCTCACGCCGCTGGCGAAAACATCCCCTTCAAACACCTGATCCTGATACATGCCGTAGACCATGATCACGCCGCCATAAGGCAAAAGAAGCCGGCCGTTATAGACCTCCACGTTCAATCCTGTCAACCAGGGGACGCTAAAGTAAACATCCACCTTGCTGACCCTGAGCACAAAGCCATGAGGAAGCCTGTTGCAGGGCTTTCCCTTGATCTGGATATCGCGGATGGCGACGTGTTTCAACAAAGTCCCCCGCACCTCACCGACTGTGCAGGGAGACGATTCCGCCAGCAATGACAAGGCGCGACCCACAAGAAAACGGCTGCCCGTTTCCGTCCCCACCAGCACCCAGACGAAACCCAGCGGAAGAAGAACAAAAGCCAAAAAAACAACGGCCAAAATAAGAAGAGGTTTTCTTTTCATGATTTTTAACGGCAGAGGCAGGAAAACGGACACATCCGGCAGTAAGCGATCTCAGAGGGGTCTGCGGCAAAACCGGCGCGAGGGTCAAACAACTCATTCATCAAAACGTCAAGGGCCTGCAGATAATATGATACACTTTTCGCGCGCGCTTGACTATCGGCATTTTCCGAAAAAAGCAGTTTCAGCCCATCTTTGAGCGGATCCTTCAAAAGATACAAGCCCGCGTTCAGGAGCCCGCGCTCGCCTGCCTCCTGGACAAAATGCGCGTAAAGAGGCAGCTGGAAAGAACGGATATTCTGTTTGATTTCCCGGCGCGAGCTCAAGGCCCCTTTGATCTTCTCCGGCGAACGGGGCAGTTCCTCGGTAGAACCCGACTTGTAATCCAGGACCAGCACACTCCCGTCTTCCATCCTGTCGATACGGTCGATCCGGGCGTAAAAACGGCACCGACGCCCGGCCAGAGGGATTTGGGCTTCCACAGCCTTTTCGAGGGCAAGGATTTCCCGGACAGGCCTGGAGGCCTCCTTTTCCAGAAATCTCTCCATGCGAAAACGGATCACCTCTTTGGCCAAAAAAGCGTCGGGCCCCATCTTCCTGAGCAGTTCGGCCTCGAACTTTCGCTCCAGCAGGCCCAGGAATGTCTTGCGGAAATTCTCATCGACGCGCGGCGCGCGTCCCCGCCAGGGCAGGAAAGCCTCTTCCAGGAACGAATGCAGGAATGTTCCAATATCGGCGGGTTCCAATTCTTCGGCCACCTCGTCTTTCTCCTGAAGCCCCAGGACATACTGATAATAAAAACGCAGGGGGCATTTCATGTATGTATTGACGCTGGAGGCCGAAAAACGGTGATTCTCAAGAAGCCGGATATGCGCGGGCCTTTTCGCGGCGCGCCCCTGGGACGGCTCAACTTCAATGCGAAAAGCCGCGCGGGGGACAGGCACGGCGCCCATCTGCCGGGCCTCTTTTTCTTTTTCCCAAATCAGCGCTTCCAGAAAACGGCTTTTCTCGCGGTCATCCCGTTCCTGATAAAAAATATGCGCCCTCCGCGCGCTTGAGATCAGCCTCATGAACTGGTATCTCTGGATCTCTTCTTCTTTTTCCAGACGGTTCAATCCCAGCTGTGTCATGACGTCCCGCGGGATCAGCGGTTCATAAACCTGCAGTTTCGGCAGGACTGATTCATTGGCGTCCATGATATAGACATCCTCGAACCCCAGGGAGCGTGTTTCGAAAACACCCAGAATCTGCAGGCCCTTGAGCGGAGACCCTGAAAAAGAAATGAGCTCGGATGAGAGCCCGTTCTGGAATACCCGAAGGATCTCTTCCTGCGGAAAAGGCTCTTTCCTGAAAGACGCGGTCTTGAGATGGCGGTTCATGGCATAGAGCCGCTCCATAACCTTCAAATGGAGAGGGAATTTTTCCAGGGGGCTCCTGGACAAAAGCGTATCGAGGAAGCCTTCCAGCGCCTCTGAAAAATCCTCAAAACTGGAGATATTTTCCCAGCGCCCGAATATCAGCTCGTGTAACCGGCCAAAGATCTCCTCAAGATCCGCGCGCCGGACCTCCATATCCATCCCATGCAACAAGCGGGCCGCCTGGTCGAAGATCTCCTGTTCCCCGAGAAGGTCCTTGAATTCGATAAACAGGCTCCCGGCCAAAGGCCCCTTGATGGTCCCGGCCAGCGCCTCTTCAATCTTGTGGACCAGGACCCTGGTCATAGCGGCGTCGCCTGAAAACTTAAGGTTCTTGATCAAAGGGTGCCCCAGGAGTTTCAGGTAGTCCTTGACATAATACGACCGCCCCTGTCGCGTCTTCTGACAGCAGAACAAAAGTTCCAACAGAAAATAAAGAGAGCTCCTGGCTACCGGATAGCCCATCGAAACGTTGAAATCTCCGGCAAATGAGGCGATCTCAGACATCAGGGGAATGACGGCAGAGGTCTCCGGCAGGACCACAAGGCTGTTGGCAAGGTTTTTATTCTCCTGCAGGCTCTTGCGCAGCAGGCCGATCTGGGAATGAAGATCAAATCCCGCCCGCACCAGGATCTCTGTTTGAGAAGGCCTGGGCTCAGCCGGTTCTATGGGCGCACCGAAGACAGAGGAGAGCTCCGAGAGCACGCTCCAGTCTTTCCGGTCGCCCTGGAAATACAGCGTGGCCCTCCCCCTCTCCAGCAGGGAAGTCATCACGTTTTTTTCGGTCTTGTGCAGATAGAAAAAATTACAAAAGAGGACATGGTCAAAATCCTCCAGGCCCTCGCCCCCAACCCCGCGTCCGGCCAAAAGATAGACGAATCCGCGGCTGTATGTCTTTTCTTTCAGGAGAAGTTCATGAAAGGAATGCCGCAGGGTGTGGATATGGCCCAGAAGGGTGTTGATGCTCTCCGGCACGTCATAGCCGATCTGCGCGCTGGCCGCCACGTTCTCCAGCGCGGATTCTTCCAGGTCTTCTAAGTCCAGCTGCTCGATGAATCCCAGGATCTCCCGGGCCCATGGCAAAAAACGCCAGAATTCCGAACGGCCCTCCAAAACTTCAGGCGCCTCCCTCTGCGCCAGGCGGTAGATATGAAAACAGGCTTCCAGATCGTTGAGCCGCCCGAAAGCTCCCTGCCGCCCGGCCAGACGCTCCATAAATTCGTCGATGGAAAAAAACCTCGGAGAAAAACCGGCCTTGTTTGTGCGTTCCGCCAGGGCCTTCTGTAAAAAAAGCCTGGGCCGCATTCCGCCGAAAACGATGGCGAGCCTCGGCCAGGTATCCGGCGGGAAATGGGCCACGATATCATCCGCCAGCCTGTCAATAAAACGGTCCGCCAGGGAAAATGTGACAATACGGCTCATGCGACCTCCTCAAACGAGGCCGATTCCAAAAAAACCAGAAAGCCCCTGACGCGCCTGCCCGGATAAATATCCGCCATGACGGCCATGTATTCGCCCACCTGCGACCGGCCCGCCGCCTTTTCTTCCTCCGACAGCTTGTAATCAACGACCCAGCATTCCTTGTCATCCACCAGGATCCTGTCGACCCTGCGGCCGCGGCCGCGGCTGTCGAAACATTCCTGTTCGGCATAAAACTGCCGGCCCTCCAGATAGAAAAAACCGCGGCAGGACGGGGATTTCAAAAGGCCCAGGACTTTCTCGCGGCATCCTTCCACGTCTTCGAAAAACGGATAGGCCCTTCGGATCCCGGGCAGAGCGGCCTCAAGGGCGGCCTCAGGCGAAGTCCCGGTGAGATCGCCGATCGAAGAAAGCATTTTGTGGCAAACTTCCCCCTCCAGCAGGCGGTGGCGTTTCAAAAGGAGACGACCGTCGATAAACTCATCTTTCAAAAACTGTATCCAATCCTGGAAGGAGACGGCCGGGATTTCCTCCGCCGGTTCCCGGGCCTCTTGGGTTTGCGATAACGTCAGGGCCTCTCCGGCCTCAAAAGGCTCCGATCCCAAGAGAAGGCCGGCGGGGTTGGAGCCCCGCTTCCCGTTGGACAGGAAAAGATACATCTCCTCCCTGGCGCGCGTTAAGGCCACATACCAGGCGTCCAGCTCGTCGACAAAACAACGGCTGTATTCCTGCGCGTAAAGTTCGCTCAAAAATGGGGAAAATTTCCTGGATTTTTCGGACAAGCGCACCAGGCTCATCGAGCCATCCCGCGCGGAGGTCAAAACCGGCGGGACGCGCGCGCCCATAGACACAAAAGGAAGAATGACCACGGGAAACCCCAGGCCCTTGGCCTTATGAATGGTCAGGACCTTCACCGCCTCCGCGCGCGACGCGCGGACATAAAAAGGTTCTCCTTCCTCGCAGCGGAAAAACTCCAGGAAGGAAGACAGGTGCCCATAATCCTCTTCCTGCTCTTTGATCAACTCCAGGAATTTCATGAAAAAAGCCTGTTGTCCGGGAAAAGCCTCCAGACAGGCGAATTTGCGGTAGATGCTCACGACCAGCTCGTACAGGGGAACATAACCGACATTGCGGAAAAATTCCTCGATCAACTCCCAGCCCGCGGGAAATTCCCTGCGGAATTCCCTGTAATAATAGACGGTTTCCTTTTCGTCTTTTCCGCGGCGCAGGTTGAACACAAAATCATGAAGGCCCTCTTCTTTCAAACCGCTCGCCCGGGCGAACAACCGTCCGAGGATAAACGAAACAAAAGACAGGTTATCCACCGGGGACTGCAGGAAGGCCAGAAAAGAAACAAGCTCTTTGATCAGGCTGTTATTGCGGATATCCAGCGTCTTTTCCGATTCCACGGGGATCCCCTGTTCCATGAGCCATTCGGAGACCAGCTCGACCTCATCGTTCTCGCGGACCAGAACGGCCATCTCGTCGAAAGAGCGCCTGTGTTTTAATTCCTCAAGGAGGCCTGAAAACGCCTCTTTGACCGCTGCCGTCTTTTCCTCAAGCGAGGGCGCGTCCACGACCTTCAAACGCACATAGCCGCCGTCCGGAGAAGAGGCGATCTGGGACGCCTCTTCAAAAACCTTCAGAAGGGCCCCTTCATCCTCGACGCTCAAAGGGAATTTATCCCCGTAATTTTCCCTCATCAGCCCCAGGAAATTTTTCAGGTTTTGCGCCCCGAATACCCTGTTCGTAAAGCGGACGATTTCCGCGGCCGAACGGTAATTGTATTTCAAAAACTCGACTTCCGGATGAAAATCCGCCAGGTCCTGCCTGACGCTGTCGAACAGAGACACATCGCCTCCGCGGAACCGGTAGATAGCCTGTTTTTTGTCGCCCACGTAAAACAACGACCCGCCGACCGACAAGGCCTCTTCCACCATGCCGCGGAGGTTTTTCCACTGCAGCAGGCTGGTGTCCTGGAATTCATCGATCAGATAATCCTTAAGCCGCATGGCCAGGCGGTAATAAAGCTCAGGCACCGTGATCTTCTTCTGGTCAAAAAGGCCCTGGGCCTGGCGATTGAGTTCATCCAGATACATCACATCCTCTTTGGCGGAAAGCCGCGAGAAATCCTCAAAGACCTGGCGGTAGATTCCGATATAAGGACGGAAAACGAGAACAGCCTCGAGTTCCGCGCACTCGCGGATCTCGCGGCGCACATTCTCCCACAGGCCTTGGAGGCCGGGCGGGGGTTTCACCCCCTTCTTCAAAGGCGGTTCGCTCCGGGCAAAATAATCGGAGAGCTCCGACAAGGCGAATCCTGATGAGTGACGACGCAGGAAATCTTCAAACTTTGAAACAAAAAGCGCGTGCGTTCCTTCGGGCAATTTCGAACGCAAACGCCGCATGTTTTCCAGGACCACGCGCTTTTTAGCTGCCACGTCCGCCAAAGACCCGGCCGCCTCGAAGAACTCGCCCCCGTAGCGGTTGGCATCATGATAAAGATTGACGACCAGCTTCAGGATATCCTTTTTAGGAAACCACCCGGTCCGGTTTTCCAGATAGAGATATTGGTGAAGAAAATCCAGGAAAAGATCAAAGACAGGTTTTTCCGCCTGGGCGCGGGACAAAAGGGAATCCAGGCCGTAAACGAGGTGATCTTCAGGCTTTGTCTTGATCTTGAAATGAGCGGAGAGGCCGATGCGAAAAGCGCACCCGGAAAGGATGGCGTTGATGAAACTGTCGATGGTCTGGACCTGAAAAAAATTATAATTCTTCGTGATCTCATCCAAAAGAAGCAAGGCCCTCTGGCGCGCCTGCGGCCCTTTGACGGGAAGGCCTGACAAAAGGTCCTGTTGTTCGGCGTCATCCCGAAACCTGTCCAGGGCGATTTTTTTCAGCAAAAGAAGGATGCGCTCCTTCATTTCCAGGGAGGCTTTATTGCTGAATGTGATGGCGAGGATATTCTTTAACGGCAGAGCCCCGCGGTCGGCCTGCCCGGAGAACAAAAGCTCCACATAGCGTTTGGCTAAGGCGTAGGTTTTGCCTGAACCGGCGGACGCTTCAACAATGCGGACCTGGGGCAGGCGTTGTTTTCGGGGCTCTTGTATGGGCATAAGCTGGTAACAATTATAGACGCAACCGAAGCCGCGTCCAAGGGATTTTACTCAAAAACAGTCCGCCCGCCTCTGGGAGCATAAAAAAAGGCCCGGTTTTACACCGGGCCTCTTCGATCATTCATCAGGTGTTATATTTTGCTGACTTTTGTCGCCTGTTCACCCTTGGGGCCTTGTTCGATCTCGAACTCGACGTCCTGGCCTTCTTCCAGGGACTTGTATCCTTCGCCCTGGATGGCGCTGTAGTGAACGAAAACATCCTTACCGGACTCAGGAGTGATAAATCCGTAGCCCTTCTGATTGCTGAACCATTTCACTTTTCCTTTTGCCATTACTTACTACCCTCCTTTCTTGTGGAATTTTTGCCTAGAAAAGACAGGCCTTCCTCTATGCCTGATCATGTTCGAGGAAGAATTCGATAGTAAATAACAGCTAAGGATCAAGGGACCGCAAAACAAAACCCGCTTTATTTACTACTCTCACATGATGCGATGGATTCAATATTACGACGAGCGATTTTTTTTGTCAAGAAATTTGTCTGACCATCAGATACGCGGGCACCTTTTTCCCGAGGAAAAACTGCCAGTAACTCCGCTGCCCCTTATGGAGGACGGAAAATCCCAGTTTTTCAAAAAATTCCCTCGCCCCGTCGGACACCGTCGCCAGCCGAACGCCGGGAACTCCTTTTTCGGAAAGAGAACCCAGAAAGGCCCGGATCAGGCGGCTGCCCGCGCCCAAGCCCCGGCAGGGCGGTTTGCAATTGACGTGCAGGACAGCGGGAAAACGCACGCTCACGTCGGGCATCCAGAGCTCTCCCTTGATCCAGCTCGTCAGCAGCCCCCGCAGAAAAACCCTGCTTTTGGCGGAAGCAAACGCGGACCCGGTGAAGACCTCCCCCAGAATGCCGGGCAGGACTTTGCGGATGAAAAAACCGCGCAGACGGCGGCTGTCAAAGGTCCCCAAAAGATAACAGCACACTTCCCCACGGCGCTCAGCGACCCAGCAGGCGCCGGGATCGCCATCCGTAAAAGAGGAAACAAGCGCGTCGCACAAAAGTTCCTTATCGTCAAAGAAAGCCTCCGCAGGATTGCCCGCGAAAGCGGTTTCCCAGGCGATGGCCCGCACGGCGTCGCGGTCCTTCGGCGCGTAAGGCCTGATGATCCAATCATCCCCATCGCTCATTTTAGCGCTCCCTTTTCTGTTCGTTATTCTTCCAGAAGAAGACAATGCCAGGCGGTATTGTCAAAAGGAAGATCCTTCGTGCTGGCCTTGACCCGCGCCAGGACGCGGTCAGGTTCTCCCAGAAGGCGCAGAGGCACCCTGACGATCAAAGAATGTCCCTCGTAAGAGGCCTTGACGTCTTTCGTCCGGACCCTGAGGAGTTTGTCCCACACATGCACGCCCCGCATCCCGATCGAGATCCGGATTTTCGGCATCCCGGCGAATTCCGCCCGCGGGGAATAACCGCACAGATACAGAAAAATACCGAAATTCTTCTTAAATTTGTTGCGCAAAGCCAGGCGTACAAGCAGATCGTCGCCGTCTAAGGCATAGCTGAGCCGGCATGTCTGCGTTTTAGCCGCCCCCTCGCATCCGGCGTCGGGTTCCATCCGCACGTCCTGCCACCGCAAACTTCCCGGTTGTCTGGCCAGGCGGACAGCCGGATAATTCCCAAACAGTTCATTGCCTCTGGCAAAGCTGTAAAGATACGAAGGGGCGTAACGGATCTGGCTTCTGTAAAACGAGATCGCCTGCCTTTTGGTCCAGACTTCCTGTTCCGAAAGTTTCAGGTTCAGCCACCGTGAATCCGGAAAATCCAGAACCTTCGGAGGCTCCATCTTCAAGGCTGGCCGGAAACCGCGCGGCATGGGCCAGCCAACGACATGGACCAGATAGGGATAGACCTGGGGCGTCGCGATCTTTTCTTTCAGATCCCAGAGGGCGATATGAAGAAAAAGATTCAGGGCCCTGTGGTCGCGATTGGTATCCGCCGGATGGGACACGAGGATCCGGGTTGGCTCAAACGAAAGAAGGACCCGCTTAAGGTCACCGAGAATGCTTTGCCCCACATAGGGCGCGCCGCTGGAAAAACTGCTGGCATAAGGCACACGCGTGACGCGCGTCAACATGCTGCGGAAAGGTCTTTGCGCGTCCCAGTATTTCAGAAAGATCTCCAAGGTCCCGAAATCCGGATACCCCAGGAAAACAAGGTCTTCTTCTTTCAGGCCCAGGTATTTCATCGCGTTGAGGGCTTCCTTGCGTCTCAACTCCCCCATAGACACGAACGCCTTTTTTTTGAACACGATACGCTTTTCATAAACGATAAAAGACAGCTCATTATTGTCGCCGTTCGTGAAATAGACGATTTTGACGGGGATCCCCCGGCGGACGCAGTCCTGGATGACGCCGGAAGCCGCGATGGCCTCATCGTCGGGGTGCGGAGCCAGAATCAGGACCTTATCCTGGGAGGAGAATTCGGGAAAAGGCTCGATGTCCTGGCCGAAGGCGGACAGGACGGACAACAAAAGAAAAAAGAACACCGAAACAACACAGCGGCCCGACAACCCACGCAGAGGTGTTCTTTTCTTCATATTTTATCTTTAGGGGTTATGCGCACGATGTATTCGTCGCCGGCCACATAGAGTGTTTCATGGCTGAACCGCCCTCCCAGCAAGCGGTCCAGGTCCTTGACATAACCTTTGCGCAGGACGGCGTAGGTCACAGGCTCGCGGGAAAGAAACGAATGGAGCTTTTCCTCGGTATTAAGATATTCCACGGGGTGCGGGCTGAAATAACCCTTTCCGTTAATATCGATAACAGCCACCTCCCTGTCCGTATAATAACGGATGCCGCGGGCGTAAAATTTGGAGGAAAGGATCGTTCCGCGCGCCGGGGTATTCTCCTTGAGGTAACGCCCGGCTTCGGCGGAAGAAACGAACGCTTGGAAATGGGGCGACATCGCCAGGGAAAAACCCAACAGCAGCGGAAGCAGCGCGGCCAGAAGCCAGAAACTCGCCTTAAAAATCCGCCTGTAAGTCAGGACAAAAAATACGGCGAGATACACAACAAGAAACCCGGCGAAAATAAACACAGGCGCCGGATGAGTCACATAGGCCTGAAAGACAAAAGGCGCCGCCATCGAGACAACAGGCAACGACAGGCAAAAAATGCCGGTTGCCATAAAAGCCGGCCGCAGGGCGCGGGAATGGCCGGTTTTTTCCTCATCCGCCATCCAGCCTCCCGCCACCAGCGCCAGGGCGGGAAAAAACGGGAAAATATAACTGACAAGCTTGGAATGGGCCGACTGAAAAATGACGAACACAGCCGCGACCCACAAAAGAAGGAACAGATAAAAAGGTTCCCTGAACATGCGGCGGCGCAGCAGGGCCGCGAAACCCAGGACCAAAAATACGCTCCAGGGAAAAAGGCTCCCGATCGCCCCGAGCGGATAAAAATACCAGCTATCGGCTCCCGGATGCTCAGCTTCCACAACCCTGCGCCAATGGTCATTATAAAAAAATTCATGCGTGAAGGTTGTGCCGTAAGTTTTGGTCATGAACAGATACCAGGGCAATGCCAGGAGGCAAAAAACAGCCAGGCCCAAAACAAAGCCCCACCCCTTCAGGAATCTCCATTCCTTGCGGATCCCAAGGAACACGGCGATGACAGCCAGGGGGATCAACAGGCCCAGAGGGCCTTTTGTCAGGACGGCCAGGGCTGAAAAAACGAAAAACAGGACCCAGCCGGCCTGCCGCCTTTTTTCCAGCGAATATCCCCAATAAAAACAAAGCAGGGACAAAAGGATGAATACCGTGAATATCATATCCGTGAAAACGGTCCTGGCCAGCCCCATATAAAAGCCGCTGGACATCATAACAACCGATGACACAAGGGCTTTCCTCTCATCCTTAAATCCAACGAGTCCCAAGTAATAAATGGCGACAATGCCTATGGCGGCAAAAAAGGCGGGGAAAAAACGCGCGGAAAAAGGGTTGGCTCCCCCAGCCTCAAAGGCCAGGCGCAAAAGCCAATAGGTCATGATCGGCTTTTCAAACTGAGGCTCACCGAACAGGTAGGGAGTCATCCAGCTGTCTTTTTGCATCATCTCGCGGGCTGTCTGCGAGTAAAAAACCTCATCCGGGTTCGTCAGGCTTAAAACAGAATTGCCCAGCATGAAAAAGACATAACACAAAGCCAAAAGAAAAAGAACGTGCTTAACGCGCCTGCGTCTTAAGATCATATTCTGCCCTCATTTTTAGAAGTTCGGTGACCGTGACAAATCTCCAGCCTTTTTCTTTAAGCCTCTCGATCAACCGCATGACGGCCAGGACCGTTTCGTCCCGGTCTCCGCCCTCCGTGCTAAACGCTCCGCCGCTGTCATGAAAAAGGATGATATCCCCCGGCCGCACGTGGCGCATCAGATACTTGATCATGTATTTATCGTCAAAAGTCACCCAATCCTTGGAATTCAGAGACCACAGAACCACTTCATACCCCATGGCCCTGAGCGCCTTCTTCTCCCCGCCTGTCAGCCACGCCTTGGGGGGGCGAAAATACCGCGTTTTGACGCCGGTCACGCTCTGGATGATCTCATCCGTGCGCCTGGTGTCATCTTTGAGCTTTCCAAGGCTGGAATAGAGCAGGAGATGATGGTCATAAGTATGATTGCCGATATCATGGCCTTCCTGTGCCACGCGCCTGGCCACATCGGGGTATTTTTCCACATGGGAACCCAGCATGAAAAAGGTGGCCTTGACGCCCGCGTCCCGGAGCACATCGAGGATCTTCGGAGTCCAGACAGGAGACGGCCCGTCGTCAAATGTCAGGGCCACGACTTTCTCATCGACGTTTTCGCGGTATATGGTCCCCTTGCGGACCAGGATGGCCTGGTCGAAGAAAATGACGAACAGGGCCATAAAAAACACGACGACCCCGGCGACGATCAACAATCGCGCCAGGGCCTTAAAAATAAACTTTCCCGTCGTTACAATCCTCTTTGGCATTGTTCATACTTTATCAAAACCTCAAAAACCGCACAACCTAAATTTTTAATATTCCGGGCATCTCTTTGGCTGCTTTTACGCTAAAGATACGCGGCTTTGACAACAGGCGCCAGAGTGGTAAAGCGTTTAAACTTTTGTTATACTTTATATAAGGAACCTTCCAGGGCAAAGGGAGAAGATGATGAAGAATACAGGATCAAAAGGCACGACCTTGGTCGAGATCATGATCGCGGCGCTGGTCTTCTCTCTGGCGCTTGGCGCCCTGTTGAACAGCCTGACCTCTATCGTTGATATCATCGATATCTCCAGGGACAAGACGCAGGCTGTCGTAGACACCAGAAACATGATGGAGCGCGTCCGCGCCACGCCCTTTGACACCCTCACCACGCGTTTTCCGAATGGCACGGTCAATGGTCCCCTCGCCAACCCTTATCAGGCGATCGTGGGAGGCGCCTATGCCCTGCGGGGGGAAAACATCACGGTCACCTACATCAATCTGACGTCCGACCCCCTGGAATTGACGGTCCGGCTGGGTTGGCTGAGCAAAAAAGGCACCCCGTTCCATATGGCGGCTTCGACTTTCAGGACCAGATAGGGGAACTTATGAAAAAACGCCCGGTTGGAAGAAAAGGATTCACCCTCATTGAAATCGTGATCTCTACGGCTATTTTGACCGGGATTCTTGCCATGGTGTATATGATCTACGGTTCCGGAAAAGACCTTTATGAAACCAAGATTTATCAGACGGATATGCAGGCCCAGGGCAGGCTGGCCATGGATGGCATGACGCGGGAACTCCGGCTCGCCACCAGGACCTCCACGCAAAATCCTTCGCCCAATGCCGTCATCCCCTCTTCGCCCAACAACAAACAGATCCATTTCTACCTTCCGCGGATGGCCAACGGTACGGCGGTCCTGGATACAGACGGAGACCTGGAATGGGACACGAACAATATGATCCGCTATCAGTATGTGCCGGGCCAGAAAGAGCTCAGGCGCAATGAAGGAGGAAATCCTGTTGTCCTGGCGCGTAATGTTACCGACGTCCAGTTCTTCGACACCGGCATCGATCCATCGCTGGGCCTGCAGGAGCTCAAGATCATCTTAAGCCTGACGCGGACCACTCCGCGCCAGAGGGTCATTAACTTAAACCTGACATCCATCGTGCGGTTAAGGAATTGAAGGCGGTGATCCAACCATGAACAGAAAAGGACAGGCCCTGATCGTTTCCTATCTCGTCGTCGTTTCTTTTCTTGTCTACGCGGCGAGCCTGCTGACAAAGGCCATTTCGGAACAGAACATCGCCGAACGCAGCCGCCTGACGGCGGAAACGTTTTATATGGCCGAAGGCGCCACGGAAGCCGCCATCGCCGCCTTCGCCGCGGATTTGGCCAATTTCGTCATTACCTCCGACACCCAGACCTATACGACCACGACGACGTTCGCCAGCCTCGGCAACGCCACGGTCAATTCCACGATCAGCCGGCTTGAACAGAATGAACGGCTGGTAACCGAGGGCGACACGAAGATCTATGTCTGCAACTATGAGATCGTCTCGACGGCATCGCATCCCTCCAACAGCGATATCACGGTCACGGTCCATCAGATCATCGCGCGCAGGCTCATCCCGACTTTCCAGCACGCGGTCTTCTATAACGACGACCTGGAGATCCTCCCCGGAGCCGCCATGACGCTCTCCGGACGCATCCATTCCAACGAGGATATCTACGTTCATTCCCGGGACACGCTCACCATCGACTCTTTCTATTTCCGCAGCGCCGGCGAAATCCTCAACAGGCGCAAGGACGATCCCGAAGATCCCATGGGGGGAACGGTCAATATCCGCGAAAACAAACCGGGCTCTCCTCAATATGAGGCCATGGACGGCCTGGACAGCTCTGACGCGGGGTGGCTGGCGGACTCAACCGAACGCTGGAACGGGACCGTGCAGAGCGCTTCCCACGGCGTCACAAATCTCACAACCCCCGCGGTGGGCTCTATCCAGCCTTCGGGTTATTACGCCTCGCGCGCCAACGTCGTCATTACGGACAACACCATTGTGAAAAACGGGGTCGCGCTTGCGGAAGGAACGGATTATCCGGCAGGCACCATCACCAGCACAACATCATTTTATAATAACCGGGAGGGTAAATACGTCAAGATGTCCAAAGTAGACCTGGAAAAACTTTCCGGACGTTCAGGAACCTGCGATGGCAGCGCCTGTCCCAACAATCTGCCCTCTAACGGCCTGATGTATGTGACCCGGACAGACGCGGGGTCTTTTGAACCAGGCGTGGAATTGGTGAACGGTTCTCAGATAGACCGCAATGCCGGGTTGACCGTGGTCTCCAACCAGCCTGTTTATGTCAAAGGCAATTACAACACGGTCAGCGAAAAGCCGACGGCCATCATCGCCGACGCCCTCAATCTTCTGTCCAACAACTGGAACGATTCCAACAGCACCTCCAGCGTCAATTCGCGTATCGCCAACGCGACGACCATCAACTGCGCTTTTGTGGCCGGCGTCGAGCCTTCCAGCGAAGGCAGTTACAACGGCGGTTTGGAAAACTACCCCCGGCTTCATGAAAAATGGTCGGGGACGGCCTTGACCATCAAAGGCTCATTTGTGGAACTCTGGGAAAGCCATGTTGCCTCCGGGGCATGGCAATATGGAGAACCCCAATATACGGCCCCGAACCGCAACTGGTCCTACAACACATCCTACAATACCCTGGCCAACCTCCCGCCGTTTACCCCGATGGCTGTGGAAGCGCGGCGCCTGGCCTGGTGGCAGGATTAGCTTTTTTTTGGAAGCACTTTAAGGCATAAAAAAACCCGCCGTTTTCACGGCGGGTTTATTCATGACGGGGATTAGACCTCTTTCCCTCGGATCAACAGATACAACAGAATAACCAGAATGACCGCGTGGAACTCAACACCGCCCATGGGATGGGTCTGGGACGGCAAAAAACTCCACTGACCCCAATGCTTGGTCAACGCCGCGCCCAGGATAACGGGCAAGATCAGAATACAGCCCAGACGGGTGATAATGCCGCGGCTCAGGTCGAGCCCGCCCAGGAGCACAAGGAAAGACCCCACTGTTTCACACAGGGCCACGATCACGGTCAGGGCCAAAGGCAGCGCGAGCATCGCGGCGGCGCCTTGAGGATCAAAAAATTTTCCAGAACCGTGGTAAAGAAATATGGAAGCCACTGCCAGGCGCAGCAGCCAATGCGCGTGTCTTTTTAAGATCATCATGTTTCACCTCTTCCTGCCCCTCCTGCTTCTTCTCATCAGACAAAAAATCATAAATAGGACAGGATCCTGTCCAAAAGCTCCTGCGAGGCCTCTTTATCTCCCGGCACTCCCACCCGCACGGCGATCCTGGTTTGTTTGCTTGTGACGGGCGTGATATCGATCCAGAACGGCCTTTCGAACTCCGTCTGCCCGACAAGCTGGATCACGCTGTCCTTGACCGTTTCTTTTGTCACGGTCATCCCCAGCGCCTTGGTCGCGGAACGGGAAGCCCTGTGCGACCGTTCCATGGTCGTATTGACATCTTCCATCAGCTTGCCGCCCAGCCAGGTCGCCGTTCCGGCGCCTCCGGCGGCCGCTCCCACGAGCGCCACGCACCCGTTCATTTGAACGACAAAAACAATCCCCAGTAATCCCATACAAATTTTTCTCAACATGGACTCTCCTTTCGGCGGCCAAAGTGGAAACAACCACCCTTAGAACCTGAAAAAGAAATTGATGAAGGGATCTTCGGATTTACGCGCCGCTTTTCTATAGGAATACCCGAGATAGAAAAAGGTCACGCCTGTAAAAATCAAAAGAGACGCTACGATCAGGGATAACAGCGGCGGATACATCGCGATCAGGATCCCGGCCAGAATGAAGATGATGCCGATCAGCATGACAACTCTCCTAAAGCCACTTCTTGCTCTTGAAATAATGCAGCATCGCCAGCGTCACCAGGAACATCAGGAGCAGGACGGCGGGATAACCCCATCTGAAGTTCAACTCCGGCATATAACGGAAATTCATGCCGTAAATACTGGCGATCAACGTCAAAGGCATCATGATGGTAGCGATGACGGTGAGGGTTTTCATGATCTCATTCAACCTGTTGGAGACGACCGACACATAGGCCTCCATGGCGCCCGTAATGATATCGCGCGACGTTCCCACGATATCGTTAAGACGGATGAGATTGTCATAGACATTGCGGAAATAGATCGCGTTGGAAGGCGCGACCATCTCAAAATCCCCCCGCGCGATAAGGCTTAAGACATCCGCCTGGGGCCCGATGGTGCGGCGCAAAGACATAACATCGTTCTTGAGGTAATAGATCTTTTTGAGCGTCTTTTGCGTGGGATCGGTGAACAATTCGTCGCTCACCTCGTCAACGAGGTTATCAAAATCATTGATGACGGGAAAATAGCTGTCCACGCAGGAATCCACGATGGCATACAAAAGCATATCCGCGCCCTGCATGATGATCGGCGACTGTTTCCGGATGCGGTCCTTACAGACAGACAAAGGCGTGACGGGCTGGGTGTGGCAGGTGATCAGGTAGTTGCGGCCCAGGCAGCAGTCAAGTTCCGTGGTCTTGATCTTTCCGCGCGGCTGGTTCTCGTGCGCCTCCAGCGAGAACATGACCAGGAAAAAATATTCCTGGAATTTCTCGATCTTCGTGCGCGCGTTGGGCATGATGAGGTCTTCGACGGTCAGGGGATGGAGATTGAACGCGGCCGTCAGGAGGTCCACATCCTCGTCATCGATGTCCGTAACATCCATCCACAAAAGATTGCGGTTGTCCTTCAACGCCTCGGCGATCTGCTGGGCGTTAAGATCTGTCTGCAATCCCTGTTCCGGATGGAATAAAAATACTTCCCGCATAAGCCCCCTTTGTGACGCTTGAAATCTTTTTTAGTTTAGTCTTAAAAAAAGACAAAGTCAACCGCTAAAGGAGAAAAGGCGCCGGCACGTCCCACGTCCTCACTTTTAGGGTCTAGGGTTTAGGTTCTAGCTAGCCCCCTTCTTCTGCCTTAATTTCCAAATTCCAAACCCCAAATCATAGAAACAATTAAAAATTAAGAATTAAGAATGAAGAATTGAAAAATCCAATTGAAGCGCCTTTTACTAAGCAGCTAATCAGCTAAAGAGCTACATTCGGCTTCGGTCTTCTGATTTCTGTCTTCTGCTTTTGCTATGCCCTTCGCTCTTAGCCATAAGCCCATTTCTTAATTGTTTTTCTATTGTCTCTTCCTACGAAAGAATAAGCTGCAGAAAATTGAACACATAGCCCGTGATGATGATGGCACCTGCCGTGATACCGAAGAAAACCAGGATCAACGGAAGGCGCATGGCCCTTCTCAACATAACGGCCTCCGGCAGGCTTAAGGCGGCAACAGCCATCATAAAAGCCAGCGCCGTCCCAAGGGGAATCCCTTTCTGGAAAAGGACGACGGCGATAGGGACAATGGCCGCGCAGCTGCCGTACATAGGCACGCCCAGAAACACGGCGATGGGCACGGAGAAAAAACCTGTCCTGGAGATGGCCGATTCAATAAGGCTCTGGGGTACATAATTATGGATAAACGCGCCGAGCCCCACGCCCGCCAGGACCCAAATCCAGATCTTACGGACAATACAAGCGGCCTCCGTCCATCCGAAGACAAGGCGGGACTCAAAAGTGCGGTAGGCCGGCTCAACAAGACAAGCCCTGCTTTCCCTGCGTTCAACGAGATCTCTCTCCAGATGTTTTTCAAAACCCATCTTCCCCAGGATATAACCCGTGGCCGTTCCCAGGGTGAGCCCGGAAAAAATGTAGAGCAGCGTGATCTTCCATCCGAAAAATCCCAGCATCAAAACCACAAGGTATTCATTGATGATCGGGGACGTGATCAAAAAGGAAAGCGCGACGCCCAGAGGAATACCCGCTTCCAAAAAACCGAAAAAGAAAGGAATCGAAGAACAGGAACAAAAGGGAGTAACGGCCCCGAACAACGATGCAAAAAAATATCCCGCCGCCCCCCTCTTATTCATCCACAGCCTGATCTTCTTCTGGGGCAGGTAAGTGCGCAAAACCCCGATCGCAAAGATCATCGTGAACAAAAGACAAAGGATCTTGACCGAGTCATAGATAAAAAAATGCAAGGCCTGCGTGGACGGCAGGCTCTTATCCAACCCCAAGAGACCATAAACCAGGCGGTCAACAAGTTCTAACAGCATGATTTCTTATCTCCCCCGCCCTGTTTTTGACAACAACAGGAAGATTTCGCTCTCTTTGCCAGCTTTTCATCCATGCGATCCAGCCATCTCTTCAAAAAACCCTTCTTCTCTTTCGAAATTCCCTTTTGATCCGACATAAAACCTCCTTTTCCCTCGAGCAAAATATGCTTTTGACTTTAATCTCTTTTATCACAAACTTTGCCGAATTCCTTTGTCGTGAGCTTCTTTCGGTCCTTGGCAACCACATCTTCATCTTCGAGCCAGCGGCAAACACACTCCAAAAGAGTTTTTCCCGGCCCCCGCGGCCTTCCAAGGCAATAGTACGTCCAGAAACCTTCCTGACGCCCCTGGACCAGCCCGGTGGCGCAAAGTTTTTTCAAATGGCGGGAAACGCTTGGCTGCGTCACGCCCAGGACAAAGGCCAGTTGGCAGACGCACATGCGCCTGTTTTCCAGAAGCTTTATGATCCTGATCCTGTTTTTGTCCGCCAGCGCCTTTAAAATCCGCTCGAGGCCCATCAACCCTCCCTAACAAATAACCATATTGTTATATAATTTTACCTCACGCAGCCCTCCCATGTCAACAACGGCCGAAAACGCAAAAAGAAGTCTGGCGGAATTCCAACAGGAAAAAACGGAGCCCGGCTATCGCGCTTTCAGGCTTCTTTGTTCTACACTGATTCTTCAACGAACCTCACCAAGGAGCCTGCCATGAAAAAAATCAATCTTTTGCTGTTTCTCTTCGCATTCGCCTTCGCGGCTTTTTCCACCCAGGCTTGGGCCGATGACCGGATGACGCAGAGCTGCCCCGCCATGATGGGACAGATGGACAAAAAGATGGACGCGGAAGATAAATTTTACTACAAAGCCCATTATCTGCTGGCGAACGCCGGCGAGATCGGCCTCAGCGATGAACAGATAAAATCCATCAAGCAGATTAAATTGCGCGTGAAAAAAAGCGCTGTCTTGAAGGAGGCGGAAATCAAAACACTCGGACTCGATCTCTTAGACGCCCTTGACAAAGACACCGTTGACATGAAAGCTATCGCCGAAATCATAGAGAAAAAATACGATCTTAAGAAACAGCGGACAAAAGAACTGATCAAAGGTTACGTGGACTTAAAAGGCGCGTTGACCAAGGACCAGGTTCAGAAGGTCAAGGAATCCTTAAAAGGGACGGGAAAAGGAAGGCGATCCATGGGCCAGGGTTTGATGCGCATGGAAGAACCGCCGGAAAAAGAAGACTAAAGCGGCCCAAAAGATGAAAAAAGCCCGCGGGAATTTTCTCGCGGGCTTTTTTGGGCATCACGATAAGAAGCTTTTAATAACCGCAGCGCCGGGATAACAGACAGGTCAAAAAATCTTCCAGAAATTTCCAGTAATAGACCAGAAACGAAAAAAAGAGGACGGCCATAACGGCGACTAGGAACGTCAGGACGACCTTGGAAAACCGGGAAAACCTGTTGCTCTGCCACAAAAGAGGCACAGCGGAAAACCCTGTCCACCACAATAAAAGCAGGACATACCAGCGCGAGCTGATGTCCAGGGTTTGCCTTCCATAACGGCAAAGCTGGTAGGCTTCCACCCCTGAAGGTATGGCCGTAACGGCATAAATGATAAACATCAAGACGCCTGAGACATAGGAATTTGAGAGAAGAAGCGTCAGGACGATGCCGGCGCTGATAAAAAGCAGGCTGACGGCCTTCTTGTATTTTTTGAGATACAGATGAGGCAATCCCGGAACAAAAGACAGCGCGAGAACAGCCAAAAGATCAAAGGTAGACTGTTTCATGAAGACTTTCTGCTTAATAAGGAAGGGTGTCAGTCTTCAGTTTTCCGATTTCCGAATTCTGAATTCGGAGTTCTGATTTCAGCCTTCGGACTTTTGACAACTGCTTCTGACTCCGCTTTTGCTATAAGCCATTTGCCATACGCCCTTCGCTCTTAGCCGTAAACCCATTCTTCATTCTTAATTGGTTCTTGAACTGTAGCCTATCGACCGTCGACTGTGGACTGGTTTCGTCCTTCGCGCTTTCGTGCCTTCGTCTCTCGTCTTTCAGTACGTCCGCACGTCCTCACGTCCGAGCATCCGAAGGATGCGAACGTCCTCACGTTAACTCTGGCGGTGGACTGTGGCCCGTGGCCTGTTGACTGATTCGTCCCTCGTGCTTTCGTCCCTCGGTTTCGATAAGCTATATGCCATACGCCCTTCGCTCTTAGCCGTAAACCCATTCTTCATTCTTCATTTTTAATTCTTAATTGTCTATCTCCCCTGTTCACACCTCTATGCCAAACACCTTGCGGATGAGAAGGCCGAAGGCAAAATTCACGGCGGCAATGCTGACGCTCAAACCGGCCATCTCCAGGAATCTCGCCTTAAAATTCAAACCCTTGGCCACGGAAATATAATAGGTGAAAAGAAAAACCACCAAAAGGGCGCCGCACACCACCCAGGCCAGGCAGAGATAGATATTCGTAAATAAAAAATAAGGCAGGATCAGGACAACAACCGTCAGCACGTAAGCCATGCCCGTATACAAGCTTGCCTTCAGCGGATTCTTGCCGGTGTCTTCGTGTTTAGTGGACAGGTATTCAGCGGCAGCCATAGACATGGAAGCCGCGATTCCGGTGATCAGCCCGACAATGGCGACCAGGCGCGTCTTCTGCAAGGCCAGGGTGAAACCCACCAGCGCCCCTGTTAATTCCACGAGCGCGTCATTCAATCCCAAAACCATGGACCCGGCATAAGCCAGGCGTTCCTCATCCAGCAATCCCAGCAATTGTATTTCATGCTCTTTTTCATCGCGGATGATCTCATCCATGCCGCTGGAAATCTCGCGCAACCGGTTATAATCCTCCTGGACAAGGTCTTCCCCGCTCTCCAGGAGCCTGAGGGCGAAATTCAAACCCAGGAGCCTGGCCAAAAACACATACCACCATACTTTCAGGGGATAAGGCCGGACATCCTGTCCTGAAAGGCTTTTAAAAAAATCGTGATGTTTGAGCTCATCTTCGGCAATTTTCTTTAATGTTTCCGCGTGCCGCCTGGCCCCGGAGTCTTTGATCAGGCGCCCATAGATCAGGTATTCCGAGAGCTCACCGCGCTGCGCTTTGATGACCTTCTGCCTGAATGCTTCTGTCAACATGCTTCCACCCCCCTTTGCCCGTCATTATACCAAAGAGAATAAAAAATTAAGAGTGAAGAATCGGCCTGCTAAATTTTTTAACAAAAAAACCCGGTCATTGCCGGGTGGTCTTGCCGATCATGTTTGCCCTAAAAGATTATGTATAGAATTTTATTCCCATCCGCAATTGCCATCCATTAAACGTGTCATCCCCGCCCTTGATCGTAAAGAGCCCTTCCGTATTCCCCGCGATCGTCCGGCTGAAAAAATATTCAAAACCCGCGCCCACCCTGCCGAAGCAGGTATCCTTGATGTTAAAAGTTTCATCGAATGTGCTGCTATGAACTCCACCTCCGGCAAAGACATAAGGGGCTGTATTTTCTATAGGGGCCCTGAACTGCACATCGGCGGACAACGTGTAGGAATCCGCCCCTCCCTCATAATCCGTCCCCAGCCCGCCTTCCACTTGGGCGGCAATATAACGGGACAGTCCAAAGGTAAAATTCAGGTTATGCTCCCAATCCGCGTCCTTGTCTTCATCCTTGCCTGTCACCCACGCCAGCCGGTATCCCATGCCTTTGCGAGAGGCAATATCGCTCAACTCCGAGGGCCAGGTCAAATGAACCACGGCGAAAATCAAAAGCACGGCGATAAAGAAAATCAGGGCATACCTCATGGGGCTCCAAAGGGTAATCATTCTCCTGCTATCTACACCCTTAAACCGCCGTTGTAAATTCCCGTTTTCCTCATTTTCTTGACTGTTTTCTCTCTGAATCAAGGAGCTTTTCAGGCGGGCGGATTCCGTGGTTCGCTCTCTGCGGGAGGTTTATCCCTGCGCAGGACGTTGATGAGCTTGACGAAGATAAAGATGGAAAACGCCAGGATCAGAAAGTTCACCAGGGCGTTGATGAATTCGCCGTAACGGATGGCCACTTCCGAGGATTCCCCAACCGCTTTTTTAAGGACAAATTTAAGGCTGCTGAAATTCGAACCGCTGACCAAAAGGCCGGCGGGAGGCATGATGACGTCATTGACCAGTGAATTGACGATTCTGCTGAAGGCAGCCCCTACCACAATGCCCACAGCCATATCCACGGCATTACCTTTAACCGCAAACTCTTTGAATTCTTTTAAAATAGACATGCCGAGCCTCCTTCTCAGGGATTGGGATTCATGCCTTTTATTGTAACACAAAGCCTTAAGCACTAATAAGACGTAAACTGAATTCAGTCAGGAGAATGGGAGAAACGGTCATTGATCCGGAAAAAGAAAATCATTAGCATGGGATCGTTTCCTGTTGTCATCCATCCTTTAGAACCTTCTAAAGAGCAAAGCGATTGATTTTAATCTCATTAACGAGGAGGAAGTCATGGCGGAAGAAGCTGTCATTCAAAGCGAACAAAATACGTGCTGCAGCCGCCTGTCCTGGGGGGCGATCTTTGCGGGGACCATCCTGGTCCTGCTCATTGAAATGGCATTGGCGCTTTTGGGTATGGGGATCGGCTTAGGAGCCATAAATCCAAGGGACCCTTCGCAAATGGCCGCGATCGGCGCGGGAACGGTTGTATGGTGGATCATCAGCGGACTCATTGCCCTTTTTATCGGCGGTATGGTCACAGGCCGCTTTTCCAGCGCCTGGACAAAATCAGAAGGCGGCATGCACGGCGTTATTGTCCTGGGCATGACGACGCTGATAAAAGTGGTCTTTTTGGCGACATCTCTGGGCGTGCTTTTAGCCGGAGGCATGGGCCTTATGGGCGCCGGGGCATCAGGCGCGGGCCAGGCTGTCTCCCAGGGCATCGAGCAATTTTCACCGGGTGGAAACATCAATGAAACGCTGGGACTCAATGAAACGCGGGAAGGCCAGACGCCAAAGAATATTCCGGAAATAACAAAAGCCGCCGGCGATCTTCTGCAAGACCCCACATCCCAGGTCAAAAAGGACAATCTCCTCTCTCTTCTGACGCGCAATACCACAATGACGCGTCCTCAGGCGGAAGAAAAAGTCAACAATCTTCTGCGGACCCGTGGCATGGTCGTGCAAAAAACCAGGGAACTCGGGGAAAAAGCCAAAGAAACGGCTGAAGGAGCGGGCGATGTCATGGGAAAAACAGCGATTGCCGGATTCTTTATGCTTTTGCTGGGAGCCGCGGCCGCCTACATGGGAGGCTTCATAGGCACGCCCCTTTACGAGGAAGAACCTATCACGCGCGCTTAAATAGTTCTAAAAGGATAAAAAAGCCCCTGCCTCATCGGGGCTTTTTTGCTTTCTCCAGGACGGCTCTTTTTTTACAAACTTTCTCAATCAACATGGAATTTTGCCACGATATCAACGATTACGGAATCATAGGGGACTGCCGCAGCGCCGCTCTTGTTTCTAACAACGGGTCAATGGACTGGCTCTGCTGGCCAAAATTCGACAGTCCCTCTTTTTTCGCGGCAATCCTCGATCCTGAAAAAGGCGGGCGCTGGAAGATAGCGCCGACCGGCAGCTGGCAAGCGCGGCAGAAATACAGGGAAAAAACCAATATCCTGCAGACCCTGTTTTCAAAAACCGGCGCGGCCGTCCGGCTGACGGATTTCATGCCCGCCCTGACGCTGGAACAGAAAAATTCGACCTTCCTGCCCGCGCATCAGATCATACGGCTTGTGGAATGCCTTTGCGGCGAGGCTGCAATTGAATGCGTTTTTGACCCCAGACCGGGCTATGGAACTCAAACTCTAACCCTGCAGGATAAGAAATTCATGGGGCTGCGGGCTGAAACACGCTTCGGGCTTTTAGCGCTTCAAACCAACGCGGCCCTTTCTGTTGCAAACGGGAAAGCCTCGGGGAATTTCTCTCTTAAAAAAGGACAAAAGGCGTGGTTTTCGCTGTCGCTGTCCGATGAGTATCCGGCCAGCCTTTCTCCCTACAAAGATGCCTGGTTTGAACAGTTGCTGCGGCGCACGGAAACCTGGTGGCAGGACTGGTCTTCAAAGATCTCCTATCGTGGAGAATTCGAATCGGCCGTCCTGCGCAGCGCCTTGGTCTTGAAACTTTTGTCATTCGCTCCTTCAGGCGCTATTGTCGCCTCCCCTACGACCTCGCTTCCTGAATGGCCTGGAGCCGGGTTAAACTGGGATTACCGCTACTGCTGGCTCAGGGACGCGTCCCTGACCACTCATGCCCTTCTTTCTATCGGATTTCTTGAAGAGGCGGAGGCCTTTGTGAGCTGGCTCCTGCATTCCACCCGCCTGACGCGCCCGTCTTTAAAGATCCTCTATGATGTTTACGGAAGATGGCCTTCCGAAGAGACGGAACTCAGGCATCTCTCGGGTTACAGAGGTTCAAAACCCGTGCGGATCGGAAACAAAGCGGCGGGACAACTTCAGCTGGATGTCTATGGTGAGGTCATCAATTCCACCTATGAGCTTCTCAACGGCAGGGAAAAATTGGACACGGAGATCAAGGAAATGCTGAATGATTTCGGCCGCTTTGTTTTGTCTCGCTGGAAAGAGCCGGACTCAGGAATATGGGAACACCGAGGCAGAACCAGGCATTACACGCATTCACTGCTGCTCTGCTGGACCGCGTTCGACAGGCTGCTTTCTTTTGAAAAAAAAGGGCTGCTGCGCCTGGAAAAAAAAGAAGCATATGAGAATGCCAGGAACGCGGTCAAAGACGTAATCGAAAACCAGGCCTGGAGCGAAAGCCGGCAAAGCTATGTCGCATCCCTGGAGAATCCGGATATTGATGCTAGCCTTCTGCTGATGCCATGGTATGGATTCCTCCCCTATGATTGCGACAGGATGAAGAAAACATTCTCAAGGATCAAGCGTGAACTGTCTTTCCAGGAAACTTATTTTTACAGGAATCACGACTATGAAGAAGGCAGTTTCAATGTCTGCGCGCTTTGGGCAGTGGATTTTCTGGCTAATGGCGGCGGAAGCTACGGGGACGCGGAATCAATTTTTCGACGGTTTCTTTTACACGGAAATGAAGTGGGGCTATTTGCCGAAGAATTCGATCCCAAAAGCCGCAGACAATTGGGAAATTTCCCCCTGGCATTCACTCATCTGGGGATCATTAACGCGGCCCTGGCGCTGGCCAATAACCGAAATAAACAGGAAAGGACCAAACCATGAATTACGCGGGGTGGCTTGTATGGGGTTTCGCGGGAACGATTGTGCTGACCATCCTGATGTCATTCAGTCAGGCTTTTCACATGACACGGATGAATATCCCCTATATCCTGGGAATGATCGTGACCCCGGACCGCGACCGCGCCAGGCTTGCCGGTATTTTCATGCATATGGCCAATGGTTGGATCCTCTCCCTATTGTACATCGCCGCTTTCCATCAATGGGACGGGCCTGCCTGGTGGAAAGGCGCGGTGATCGGTTTTACACACGCCTCTTTTCTCCTGGTCACCATGCCGATTTTCCCCAGCCTGCACCCCCGGATGGCGGATGAAACTTACGGCCCGACAGTCGTGCGCCAGCTTGAACCCCCGGGATTTCTGGCTTTGAATTACGGGATACAAACACCGGTTTCCATCATCCTTTCCCATATCGTTTTCGGGATCATCCTTGGCACTTTCTACAAAATGCCTTGAAAATGACTATGGACGATTTAACCGCCTTTTTCCTCAAACTTCATCCACGCCCAGATAAAAAAGGAGGATATTATGAAAGCTGTCGTCTATCACGGCGCCAGGGACGTGCGCATCGATGAAAAACCGATCCCAAAAATCCAGGATGGCGAAGACGTCATCCTTGAGGTCACGACAACGGCCATCTGCGGTTCCGACCTGCATCTTTACCATGGGAACGTGGAAGGGATGGAACCGGGACAAACGCTGGGCCATGAATTCATGGGAATCGTCAAAGACACGGGTATTGATGTGACAGAGGTCAAAATAGGAGACCGGGTGGTCATCCCTTTCAATATCAGCTGTGGAAAATGCTGGTATTGCCGTCATCAACTCTGGTCGCAATGCGACCGCTCGAATCCCAAAGGTCTGGGCGGAGGAGCCTTCGGCTATACGCAAAGCCTCGGCGGATATGACGGCGGCCAGGCGGAATATGTCCGGGTTCCCTTTGCCAACACCGAATGCCTCCGGGTACCGGATAATGTCAGCGATGAAAAAGCGGTTTTCCTTTCCGACATCCTTCCCACGGGATATTTCGGCACGGATATCGCCAATGTTAAACCAGGGGACGATGTCATTGTCTACGGCGCCGGGCCCGTAGGATATTTTGCCGTTATGAGCGCGTTTTTAAGGGGTGCTGCCATGGTCATTTCCGTGGACCGGGTTCCCGCGCGCCTTGAGAAAACCAGGGGTTTAGGGGCCGTGGCAGTTAATTTTGACCAACAGGATCCTCTGGAAGCCGTGAACGACTTGACGGAAGGAAAAGGCGGCATCTGCATTGACTGCGTGGGATACGAAGCCATCGGCCACGACCACAAGAGCGCCGCCGACGCCGGACTCAGGAATCCGGCCTATGCCAATGAATACCCGCTTCAGGTCTTTGAATGGATGGCCAAAACAGCCAGAAAATTCTCAACGCTGGGAATCCCGGGGGTTTACCTGAGCGCTTATGACGGCTTCCCACTGGGAGACCTCTTTCAGAAAGAACTGCAGATCCGCATGGGGCAGTGCCCTGTTAAAAACTACAACGAACAACTCATGCACCTGGTTGAAAAAGAAAGGATCGATCCCTCCGGCGTCATCAGCCATGTCATGAAACTGGAGGAAGCGCCCGCAGGCTATTCCCTTTTCGATCAAAAGGACGGATGCACCAAGGTGATCCTGCGTCCCTGATTCATCGGAGGAAAAACACCTTCCGCTTTCGGGCCCAAAAAAAGGCTCCGTTTTACAACGGGGCCTTTTTCTTTCTTTAAATTGACTCACTCTATATGAATTCTTCACTTTTGGGCGCAGGCGTGAATTGCGAAAGGTCCTGGATACCGGCAGACTCTTCCAGCTTTTTGACCTCGTCGACCATCTTCCCAAACCCCCCTTCCCCGAAAAGCCGCTTTTCTTCTTTTTCAAATTCCTCCCCCAGGGTTTCGTAATCTTCCGCGGAGACAATTTCGCGAAAAGCGGGGAACAAAACAGTATCTTCTCTGGCCTCATGGGGCCGATACATGCGGATATACTTCTGCAAGCCTTCGATCAGCTTGACCCTGTCTTCGGGAGAAAGGCTTCGCTCCCCTGTCAGCCGCAGGAGCTCATCAGTGACCCGCCGCCCCGCGTCATGCTGTTTTCTTAAAAGCGCGGCCAGTTCCTTATGCGGCCCGGCCTTTTCAAACAAGGGAAAAACATGGTCCTCTTCGAGCCTTTCATGGTAATCTTCGATGAATTTCCGGACGATCCTGGTGGCCCCGGCCAAAATCTCCACGGGATACTCCTCACCAGCCTTCAGCTTTACAACAGCGTCCTCGTAAATCAGCAGGAGCCTGCTGAGAAGGCCGTGTTCACGCATCAGATCCTCCGTCGCGGATACCGGGATGTTCGACTCCCCTGCTGCCGGGCGGCAAGAACAGGCGGCCAGAAATACAATCAAAAACAGACTTCTTAAGAGAGGCATTTTCAAGCTCCTTTCTGAGCTAAAAACACCCTTTTATTCTGGCATATTTTTCCCATCCCCAAAACAGCCTGCTTCCCCCAAACCTTGACGGTTTTCTGCGAAAAAATCCCCTCCGTTCAAGGCGCCAACAGATAAAATGCCTCATTGTTCCCTTCGGCTGCTTTCCTGTTTTTTTTGATTTGCTCAAGCAGGCGAAGATTGGACTTTTGACAAAGTTCATCGCCGCCTTCGCAGGGAAAGCCCTGAAGGGGAATAAGGATGCCTCCCACAGCATGCTCCTTGTTAAGCCTTTGGTAGGCGGACAGAGCCGCCTGTCCGGATTCCATGAAAAAAGGGACAAACAGCTTGTCCGTATACGCGCAAGGCCAGGGGTGGGTTGTTAAAATGGCGCCGGAAACAGGCAGGCGGTCCAGATATTGATACCGCGCGGCAAGAATTTCATTTCTGTCAAAGAGAGGCCCTTGCCCGGATGTCAGATCGGCCCTGAAATGGACGAACCTGAGGAATAAAAGCAGGCAAAAGACGGCCAACGCCAGGGCGCCAGGATGCCTGATCAGCTTTTTCACTTTCAGGGATTCAAAAAACCCCCAGAGCCCGTCCGAGGCAAAAACCGCAAAAATGGGAAAGATGACCTGCCAGTAACGCATTTCTTTATGCGGGATGAAGGCGAAATACATGAAGAACAGGACCGCGTACAAAAACCCCGTTTTTTCCTCAAACGTCCTGAGACGTCCCCTGGAAAAAAGGCTGATGAGCCTGGCGAAGGCGAAGATCAGTATGCCATGGTCCTTGACGGGCCCAAGGATATAAAATTCAAAAGAACCCAAAAAATCCCCCGTTACAACGCTGCTCTCAAACTGCCTGGCGTGGACAAGCGGCAGAAATAACGCCTGGAAAAAACCCGTTTGGGGCCGGCTGTAGGCCAGAAAATTGAAAATGAAATACGGCATGACGACGACCGCGAAAGACCCGAGCAGGACAAGGGCCTGCCTGAAAAAATCCCTGCCATCGCGGCGCCTTTCGAGAAAAAGGACGAGAAGAAAAACAACAAGGATCAGCCCTTGAGGAAATTTTGTGAGGAAACCAAGGCCGGCCAGGGCACCGGCCCATCCCGCCTTATTCTTCACAAAGGCGTAAAGCGCCAGCATGACAAAAAAGGTGGACGGGATCTCCGTGTAGAGGCGGTCTGAATAGAATAAAAAAAGCGGCGAGGTGATCAGGATGGCGGCGGCGAGCAGGCCTTTAAAAGGGCTGTAGATCGACCGGGCGACGCTGTAGGTAACAAGGATCAGGCCTGCGGAAAAGGCCGTCACAAGAAGGCGGCCGAATATCAAAGGAGACAACCCGGATTTCCAGAAGAACCCGAGAAAAAACGGCAGACCCAAAGGGCGAAAATCTTCAAACAGGCCGGCCTGGCCGAAAGAGAAAAGGTATTTTCCGATCCCCATGTAAACCGCTTCGTCCCACTCCATCAGGTAGGCGGGAGCGAACAAAAGCGGGACCTTTATGGCCAGGAAAGCGGCTGTGAGGATCCAGATAGGGAGTTCTTTTTTCAAATTGTCCGAAACTACCATGCCGGAAATCGCGCCCTTGGGTGCCTATCCGAAAGTAAAAGCGTATGCCGAAATACCGTCGTTCTCAAACTCCAGCCTCAGGATATGGCTCCCGGGTTTTCCCTTTAAATCGATAAGATGATAGAGCCTCTCGACATCAAGCTCAACGCGGGCATTCTCCACGTCTTTTCCAGCGGACAAGCCGTCCACAGGCCTGCCATCCAGAAAAACTTTTATCGACCCGCCCTCTTCCGGCGGCGTCACAACAAGAAAAACCTGTTCGGCCCGAAAATGCAATTCCAATGCCGCGCCTTTGGAGGCCCGCGCGGCTTCTTCGGAAATGTCCCAGGCACCGTCGAAGGCGAAAGAATCTTCAGGCAGGTTCCCCGGCATGGAAAATTCCTGCGCGCCCGCGCGAACAACCTGCCTGCAGGCCAAAGGATTGATCCTGCCCCAACCCAGATATGTTTCAGGCGTCGTGTAATACGAGGGCCTGCGGGCTTTACCAGAGGCCCCGACGCCTTCAGGCCGGTATCCCGCTTCCTCCAAAAGGTCCCGGATGGCCTGTTCGGTTTCCTCGTAACGCCCTTCCCCGAAATGCCTGTAGCGTATCTTCCCGTTGACATCGATCAGGTATTTGGCGGGCCAATAACGGTTACCATAGGCGCGCCACGTCTGATAGTCGTTATCCTGGGCCACAGGGTAGCGGATATTGAACATACGGACGGCGTTGCGGACGTTATCGGCGCCTTTTTCAAAGGAAAATTCCGGTGTATGCACGCCCACGATGACAAAATTGCTATCTTTATATTTTTCATACCAGGATGTCACATAAGGCATGGACCTGAGGCAATTGATGCAGGTATACGTCCAGAAATCGACGAGAACAACCTTGCCCCTGAGGCCTTCCATGGTCAAGGGCTCAGGGGTATTCAGCCACCCCGTGATACCCTTGAATTCCGGGGCCATGATCCTTTCTTTCATCTGCGGACGAAGCCTTCTTTTTTGTGTTTCCAGGAGTTCCAGCTGTCTTCTCACCTGTTCGCTGTCCTCGATCTTTGTCAAAAAGCTTCCATAGGAAGGGAACGCTTTCAATACCCTTAGCTGAATCACCTTGTCGTAATTCGTATACACCAGGATCGCCGCCACGATCAGGACCAGGCCGAAAGCCCTGCGGATAAGGCCCGTGTATTTTGTGAACCTGCGCATGAAATCAAAACCGCGCGAACCGGCCAGGGAAAAAAGAAACAAAGGAATACCCAGGCCAAAGGCGTAAGCCAGGGTCACAAGAACGACCTTAAACGTGACCTGCTGCGTGGCGGCAAGAGTGGCAATGGTCGCCAGGATCGGCCCGGCGCAAGGCGCCCAGATCAAACCCGTGGAAAATCCCATGGCATAGCCCCCGGCGAAACCGCTCCCCCTGGGCCTTCCAGGGCCGCGGAAGCGACGCATGGCCCTGTTCATGAAATCTTCCAATCTCATGCCCAAAGGCGGTATCAGCATAGTCAGCCCCAAAATGCCGATGACAACTGCCGCAATGAGCCGAAAAAGATTGGGATCAACGGGAAACAGGCTTTCCAGATAGGCAATGACAAGGGTAAATGCCGTGAAGCTGGTCATCAGGCCCAGCGTAATCCCCAAAGGCCTCTGCCTGCCTTGCACCGTTGAGGCGGACAGGACAATAGGCAAAATGGGCCAGATGCACGGCGCCATGATCGACACGAATCCCGCGAGAAAAGAAAATAGAAGCAAGATGGACATAATTGGCCCTTTAGGGGCTAGGGTTATTTACTGACTGACTCAATTTCCAAATCCCAAATTATAGAAACAATTAAGAATTAAAAATGAAGAATGAAGAATTGAACTTAATTAATGGAAGTGCATTCGACCTTCGGTCTTCAGATTTCTGAATTCTGACTTCTGAATTCAGTCTTCGGACTTCGGATCTCTGACTTCCGACTTCTGACTTCGTTTCTGCTATAAGCTATATGCCTTCCCGTCCATTACACAAATCTCAAAAGCTGATACGGCTGCCTCGAAAAGGTGTTTTTGAGCAAAAGCTTCTTTCCTGAAAATACGCTAAAGCTGCCTTTCTCAAAACGCGCCTGATCTCCATTCCCCAGTTGTTCCAGTAACCCGGCAACCCTTAAATCCTCGTCTTCGTTAAAAAGTTTCGGATTAACGGCATCCACGGAATCGTAGAAGATACGGTCTTTTTTGATGTCGTCGAAAAATCTTAAAAAATGATTGATCCCGAACAGCAAAACCGGCTTTTTGAGAACGGCCTCGGCCTGACGCCGTAAAAAGGGGTCGTAAGCTTTATAAAGGGAAAGAATCCGATCAGACCATTCTATGGTGGCGCGGCAATCCGGGCCGCACGGGACATGATGGACAACACAGATAGGAGAGAATCTGTTCAACCTATAGTCAACCTCCAGGGAACCATCCTGAGCGCGCTTCCTGCCTTCGCAGGGAAAACCAAACCTGCCTCCGCGATGGTTTCCCCCGTAAAAACGTTCCACGCAGCAACGGGGATATCCCAGCAGAAAACCGTATTCCGAGCCGTCTTTCGGCGTGCGGCGCTCCCCGAATATCCGGTCGTGAAGACGGCTCAAAAGCCTCAAATCTTCCCAACAGCGGGCAAACAGGACCTTCACGTGATCGCTGTATTTTACGGCCTTGGCCGGCAGGTTCAGGCGTTTGAGCAACAGCAGACACTGTCTGATGCTTGAGGATTCGGTGAGGTTAAAACCGTCGAAAGAAGCAGTCCTTTTTAAACCGGAAAAAACCTGCAGGATAATCAGCTTGTAGCCTTCCGCAAGGCTGAACGGCTCGGCCTGGCGCCTGAACAGGGCGGCTTTTTCTAAAAAATCCCCGCGCTTGATTCTGCTCATAGAAAGAATTCCGCCGATAGAGTCCTAGTGATAAACCGGTTCCACCTTGATCGTCCAGCCCTCATCCACCAGGATGGCCGGGTCATCCTCACAGGTATCGCATTCAACCGCGGGTTCCTGAATAGCTGTGGAAAAAAACAGTTTTTCCTTCGGCCGGGGCGTCAGCGGAACATCAACGTCATTCTGAAACACCATGCGGTAAGGATCAAGATTGCCGAAATAGAATTCCTTGTAGGCCTTCCTCTGCTCCTGGGTAATGCTGGCTGTCCAGTCGGCGCTCTCGGCAATCGTCGTATCCACCGGGACCCAGCCGTAATGAGGAAGATAAAATTCCGCCCAAAATGGTCTCCCTCGATCCCGGGAAACAACTGCAGGCCTCCGCAGGAACGCGCGGGGATGCCGATGGAACGGCACAAAGAACTGAAATACATGCTCTGTGCCCCGCAATCCCCGTAGGAATTGTTCATCACGAAAACCGCCTCCGGGATATCCAGCGCGTCGAGCATAACATGCGGCACATAGCTGTAACGGATATTCTCAAGGATATAATGATAGATCCTGCCGGCCGCCAGATACGGATTCTTCTCGCCCCCCGTGATCTCCAGCGCCTTTTTCCTGAACTCTTCATTCACCGGGATGTTTTTCTGCGAGCGCGTATAGCGTTTATACAGCTCGCTTTCCTTGTCGTACTCCCCGACATTGGCCGGATCTATGGCATAACGCTCCTCATAACGGGAAAAAAGGGCGCTGATGCTGATATCCAGCTTTTCCTTTAAAGCGCCCAGGTCGACTTCCAAATAAGCGATTCCGATCTCCGCGTTCAACTGCGGCGGCATTTTCAGATATTCCTCCGGCGAGACAGAAACCACGCGCGAGCCGACCTGCGCCTCGGTTTGAATGGGCAAAGGCACCCACAGCTTCAAGGTCCCCTCTTTGGGCAGTTTTTCCCTTGGGATAACCAGGCTGTACTCAACCAGATATTTCACCGGATTGACAAGAGGCTTCCATGCCCGGGCGGGATATCCGCTTTTTGGGGCGCGGAAAACAATGCCCCAGGCTTCATCGAAAAACGGGTCCTGTTCCCCCTTTTTCTCCATCGTTTTTTGTATCAGCGGGATGTCCCTGAAAGCCACATTATTGGCCGCTCCCTCGAAATAAAGCTTTTCCTCGCCGACCTGCAAAAAATCAACCCTGCCCTCCGCAAACCAGGAATCCCGTTCTTTGTCGCCCACATCGGGAAAGGCGTCTTTCAAAAGCTTGCGAGCCTGTTCTTGCGTGTGAGGATATTGCAGCAAGACCCTTCGCATCTGCCACGCCCCCAAAAGGCATTGCCGGGCCATGTCCTTGTTTTCCTGCTTTAAGAATTCTTCGCGCGCCTGAAGAAAAACCTGTTCCGCCTTCTTGTATTCTGTCTGATGAGCCAGTTCCCCGGCATCCCGCAAAAGCTCCTGGGCCTTGTCCTGGGCAAAAACGAAAGAAGTGCATGCCTGGAACAATAAAACAAACAATACGACGGACAGTTTCTTCATAACCCCCCTCTGTTAAGCTCTCACGACAAGCTCTGCTGCCTGTTCAAAAGCTTCATTTTTTATTCTACTGCAAAAGAAAACCAGGCGCAAGCGAACATAAGGGCTCTCGCAGCTTGGATTAAAACCCCGGCGCCGATAGCAGAAAAAGGTCATGCATTAGGGGGATTTCCCCCTTGGATTTTCACCCCTGTTATCGGAAAATCAAAAGGCGAGAGGAATTATTCAAGGAGACAATCATGAAAATCGTCAATGTTTTGGCAAAGGCCTTTTTCATTTTCAGCCTGATAGCCCCGCCCCTGCTTGCTCAATACATATCCTTGGACGATTGGGGCTATGACCGCAAAGACGCGCTCATCGAGCGCCTCAAAACTGTCAAAAGCAATATTGACGATAAAGTTGAAGAGGCCCGGATTGCCAGAAATTTCAACGCTGTCCGCGACCTCGAGCAGGCCGGGAGGAATATCGACCGGGCGGTCCGGGACCTCCAGATTGCCGGCCAGGAAAACTGGACAGCGGTCATCAGCGATGTTGAAGCGGGCCTTAATGAGTATGACCTGTATACGCATGAGGTCTATGAAGATTATTACTGGGATGTGACAAAGAGCGAATAAAAAGCCCACCGTTTTCACGATGGGCTTTTAAAAACAAGATCGCCGCTCTTTTACTTTTCCTGATAAATCGCCAGGACATCCCCTGTATCCTTGTCAAGAAATACCCAGGTGTCGGCTTCTGTGGCACCCTCCTTGAAATCCAGGAGCACCGTCTCATATTTCCTGTTCTGGAGCATTCCGTGAGGAAGATTGCCGTGATTGGGATCTGCCGGCAACGCTTCAATAGCCACAACCCTCTCTTCCCACTTCTGATTGGAAGGATCATAGATCAATTCCGCCTCGGCGATCGCGACCCCTTCTTTCAGCGCGGCCTCCTTGGCTGTTTTTACAGCCTTTTCTTCGGCTGTTTCGGCCAGACATGCCGCCGCCCCGGCAAAGGACAAAACAAGCGCTGCCATAACCATAAAATACCACTTCCTCATACACCCCTCCTTTTTGTAAAGCCTTCTTATGAAGACATTTACTGATAAATATCCAATGATTCTACTGCGGAATACAGACAGGCGCAAGGATAAACGCGAAAACAGGGCTCAGGCTTGTTTCTCCTTGTCAACAGGCCCTTTGAGAGATACCATAGAAATATGAAAAACTCCTCGAGTAAAAACAAGGTGGCGCTTGTAACAGGCGCGGACCGCGGCATAGGGTTCGAGATCTGCCGTCAGCTCGCCGAATCCGGCTTCTCGGTTATCCTTGGTTCGCCTGACCCTGCCAAAGGCAAGACAGCCGCCCAAAGACTGAAAGCGACCGGCGCCAACGTCGTCTATCAGCCGCTTGACCTTTTGAATAACAACGACATCGCGGCCCTGCTCGCTTTTGTCATCAAAACCTTCGGCCGTCTCGATGTTCTTGTGAACAACGCGGGCATATCCCTGGATTTGGGCATGAGCCGGGTGGAAGGGCTCCTGGCCCGAAAATTGAAAAAAATCCCGAAAAAAAAAGATTACGGCAACGGCCCCGGCATCCTGGGCGCGGACTTAGACATTCTGCGCGCGACACTGGAAGTCAATACCCTGGGAGCCCTGAAAATGTGCCAGGCCTTTGTGCCTCTGATGATAAAGGCGGGCCACGGCAGGGTCATAAACATTTCTTCAACGCTCGGCCAGCTCGCCCGCATGAACGATGAAGACAAAGTCCCCGCCTATCAGCTGTCAAAAACAGCCTTAAACGCGGTCACCAGAATGATGGCCGATGCCGCCAAAAACGGTCATGTCTCCGTCAACTCCGTCTGCCCCGGCTGGACCCGCACCCGTCTGGGAGGGCCCGACGCCCCTCAATCCCCGCGGCAGGCAGCCAAAGACATTGTCTGGCTGGCTGTCCAAGCCAAGCCCTCCCTCACCGGAAAATTCTTCCAGCACCGCAAGGTCATAGAGTGGTAGAATGGCCTATGCGAAAAAAAGACTATCTCAAAGGCATCGAAATTATCCATGAAGACCGCGACATCCTCGTTGTCGATAAACCCGCGGGGCTGTTGACCATCGCCACGGACAGGGAAAACGAAAAAACCGCCTATCACATCCTCACCGATTACGTCCGCAAGGGTTACCACAAATCATCCAGGCGCATTTTTATCGTCCATCGCCTTGACCGCGATACTTCGGGCCTCCTTGTCTTTGCCAAGGATGAAAGAGCCAAATTCGCGCTTCAAAGCCGGTGGGATGAGACGGAAAAAAAGTATCTGGCCGTCGTCTACGGCCGCCTTGCGCGCGCCTCAGGCGTTATAACATCTTACCTGGCGGAAAACGAGGCCCGCATAGTCTATTCCACCCGTGACAGATCCGCGGGGAAATTCTCCACGACCGCTTATAAGGTTTTGAAGGCATCAGGGGATTTGAGCCTTCTGGAAATAGACCTTGTCACAGGCAGGAAAAATCAGATCCGCGTTCATTTTGCCGAGCAGGGCCACCCCGTTGTAGGCGACCGCAAATATGGTTACAGGGACAGCGCCTGCAAGCGTATGGCGCTTCACGCCTGGTGGATATCTTTCCTCCATCCCTGGTCAGGCAAAAGAATGACGCTCAAGACCGACGTGCCGGGGTATTTTGAACAGCTGGTAGGGCGGTGGTGAAATAAACGAAGGACGAAAGCACGAAGGACGAATCAGTCCACAGTCGACGGGCCACAGTGCACAGAAACCGAGAGACGAAAAACAATTAAGAATTAAGAATGAAGAATGATTTAGGTGCTAGGGGCTAGGTGTCAGGGGCCCAGTTGGTCAGCAGTAGTTAAGGCCGGCTAAAAGAACTTACTCTTTTGAAGATCCTTACCCGTTTTCGCGTTGGCCTCTTTGCAATTCGGACACGTGCTTTGGACCTTCCTTCCTATCCTGTAAAAAATATCCGCTTTTTTCCTGTTCCTCGTAAACTTGCACAACGGACATTCCGCGCAATTTTCAACAGCTTTGGTTAAGTCCATGGCGTCTCCTTTCATTCCCACTTAGACCGCTGAAATGATTCCCAGGTGCTGACAGGGTCGTCTTTTTCCTCCGTATCTTCAACTCTTCTGCGGCCATCGTCAAAAACAGTATCGTCGTGATAGCGCGTATTGTAGTTGTCGCCTTCCATGGTGGAATGCATCTGCCAACTGCCGTCAGAGCCATCCGAATACAACTCGGCCTCCCCTTCCGTCTGCACCGAATATCCGGCGCCCCTCTCAAAAACCTTGCTGGTTTTTCTGGTCGTGCGGTAGGCGGGCTTTAAGGGGTCAAAGGAATCCGCGTTGTTGTCACAAGAAGACAGGCTCATCAACAAAACAAAAAGGAAGAAAAATTTTACGCTTCTCATTGTTTTTGGAGCGATCGGTTAAAAACCTACGATCTCTTTATACATTTCAACCGGAATCCTCACGTCTCCGGTAAACGGAAAATCGAAAAGTAAAATCGTCAGCAAAACCAGGCCGATAATGGCCGCCAATATCGAAACCAGAAGCAGGTTGTACTTGAAATTTTCCGCGGCAAAAAAGAACGTAAAACAGATTGTTGTCAGGCCGCCGAATATAAGGATGAACCACAGGACGGAATTGACCCCTGCCCTTGAATCCAGGATACGAAGCCTTCTTGATTCCCGCAGATCATTAAGATTCGATACGGATTCGGCGAAAAAGGTGTTTTCCCTTTCATTCTGGGGATCATAGGCGACATAAAGCGCCCACACATCCCGCAGAGCCTCGCGCGCTTTCATGCTCTCTTCGCCTTTTTCCAGAAGCGGCCATTCCTCATTCACCACGATTTCATAATACCGTTCAAGAGCGCTGCGGGCCTTGTTCCCGAAATCAGGCGCGAAGGCTTCGCTGTCCCTGTAAAGATCGACAAGCTCATTCGCTTCGCTTTGGACATTGGTAATGGTCCTATCGAAATTCTGCCACGAAACAACGACCATAAAAGCCAGGATGACGGTGTAGGCCATTCCCACGGCTTCAAACATGGCGGCTGTCAGCTCTGTGTGCTGGTCCAGCATGCTGCGCGGCAACAACCGCCTGGTGAGAATGAGGCCCAGCATGGATATGGCGATGGCCAGGATAACGACAATAATGCCCAGGGGAATCGTCGGCACAACGAATAAAACTTTCTGCAGAAACGGCATGCTCTTTCCTTTCTTAGGATGTCACCTGCTTAAACTAATGGAAAAGCCTGAATCTCGGCCTGGAGTTCTCGATTTCTTTGCCAAGTTCTATATCAATCAATTTCGACTTTTTGAAAGCCAATATCTGCGAAGGATAAACGCTCCTATGGCCTGTCATAAGAAAACTGATCACGCACACCAGAGCCGCGTAAGGCGCTATTTGAGGCCCGAAAAGTTCAATAGCCATAATGCTGGCGGCGATAGGCGTATTGGCCGCTCCTGCCAAAAGCCCCACAAACCCTAAAGCGGAAAAAAGGATGATATCGAGATGCAACACCTGAGCGAATACATTTCCGGCGCTTGAACCGACAAAGAAAATAGGCGTCACGATTCCGCCGCTCCCGCCGAAGTTCAACGTCATGCTGGTCGTAAAGGATTTAAGCATGAATGCGTACCATGGAAGAGGCTGCCCGTTCAAGGAAGATTCTATTGAATTGAGCCCGAGACCCAGATAATCCGTGGAAAATAACAGCGCGACCACGATCAAAACAGCCCCGCCGATGAAACCTTTCAACGGCTTCCAGATCTTAATGCTCTCCGAAACCTTTTTGCCGATGCTCAGCATTTCAATCAAAAAGAACGAACACAAACCGAAAAATACCCCGGCCAGGATAATCTGGTAGAAAAGCACTGCCGAAAAATTGAGCGGCATGGTCAGCGCGTGATGAAAATAACGTATGCCCAGCGCCGATGAAACATTATAACTGATTATACCGGCAATAAAAGACGGCAACATAACGTCATAGAGAATAGCGCCTACGAATAAAACCTCTACGCCAAAAAGGGCCCCCGCGATAGGCGTCCCAAAAACAGAGGCAAAGCCCGCGCTGATACCGCAAATAACCAATTTCTTGCGGTCATGGACATCGAAACGGAACAATCTCGCGAATGTGGAAGCGATACCCGCGCCTATTTGAGCGCAGGGCCCCTCCTTGCCGGCGGAACCGCCTAAGGCGATGGTGATAATGGTCGCAACGAGCTTGACCGGCACAACAGCGGCTTTGATGATCCCATTATCCTTGTGTATCGCTTCAATAACTTTTTCCGTGCCGTGGCCTTCGGCATCAGGAGCGAAAAATTTAATAATGAGCGCGCTTAGGAACAAAGCGAGAGGTAAAAGAAGAAAATAATGCTTATGCAGGCCGGCCGCTTCCAATGACCAGTTTAACGCCTTTAAAAATACCGCGGTGGACGCTCCTACCATGCAACCGACGATTACCGATAGGAATACCCACTTCGCCACACTGTAAAAAATAATACTTTGTTCTTTAATCCGTCTTTTCATAAACTTCTAAAATATCTGTCCTATGCTCGAAAAAATAGGCAGAACCACTGAAACAGCAGTTCTGCCTACTCCAAATTGGCTCCCCCGCGAGGACTCGAACCTCGGACCTGGTGGTTACACTTGACCCGAAATTACTTTCGGAAGTGGACTCTATCATTGCCTTGGGTTGTTGTTCACCGTTAGGCAGCAGGTGCATAGTCTCTGAACCTTCCCGAATCGAAGTCTTTCAACCTCTCTTGGGCTCGGCTGCTGATTACCCTCGTCTTATACGTAGGGCTTCCAGCAATTCTCCTGCTTTTTCAACTCCGGTTTCCCGAAGAAGCTGCGTTTATCCACAGCCACTCGCTCTACCAACTGAGCTACGGGGGAATAAAAAAGGTGTTCAAAGAACAACCAAAAGAACCACTGTTGTGGGTTAAATTATAGGGAAAATCAGGGGGGTCGTCAAGATAAAAGCGTCGGGCAATAACCATTTCGCTCTCTTCAACAATAAAGCGAAAACAATCAATCAAATGATGGATTTTGTCATTTTACCGTTCCAAGCCACAGGAGATAATATAAACGGCTATTAACCTTACGAATATAACGCGAAAACAAGGAGGGCTTACGATGATCAGAAGCACAATCAAACTCATAGGCTTCTCCGTCAAGGCAACGGATAAAACGATAGGAAAAGCAGCCGATTTCCTGTTCGACCAGAAGTCGCGCAAGATTGAATTCATTGCCGTTGACGCTGATGGCCTGGTTAAAGGTAAAACTGCGATAGTCCCCTTCTCAAAGATCAAAGCCATTTCCTGGGAAAAGGCGACCATCGAGCTCAATATAGCCTCAAAAGACCTGGCTTCCGGCAGCGCGAAAACTGCCTTCGATCCATCTCTCCTAGAGACTGAGAATGCCGGATATCCGCCTGATCTGAAATTTGAAGAAAGCCAGAAAGATATTCCCGCGGAAGGACAACCAACTGAATACGCCGGAGATGATAACTTTACCGGCGGCGGCCAGGAAGAACTCTCCCCCTCAGGACCCGGCTCGAAATCATCATTGGATCCGGGAACGGCTCCCGAAGATGAAGATCATACGGCTCACGCGGAGGAAAGACCTTCAGAGGGGGTCAGCGACCTGCCTGAAGATAAAACGCTCTGGGACGTCGACGAGAAGACCGGCAGGCCGGGCCGCAAGCACAAGCCGGAATGCAAGGGAGACGAAGGCTGTCATTGCGACCACTGCTGATTCCTCTGCCAGGATAACTAGCGTCATCACCTTCATCAGGATAAACCTTCACCGCTTTCAACAGTTGATCTCCCCCCCCTCCCCTGACACCCCTCAAGGCGAGGTGAAAACGGTCAATAAGTGAAGGAATCCAGCCATTGGCTTCTTCACGGCAGAATGTTATTTTATGATCGTCCTACAGAACGGTCAAGCAAGGCAGGCGGAAAAAAATGATGTACTGGGCATTCATGATTCTACGGATCGGTTTCACAGTCGCCCCTATCGCCGCCGGGTTGGACAAATTCTTTGGCATAATGACAGATTGGGAAAAATACCTTTCTCCGGCATTCAGCCGCCTCCTCCCCGTCGATTCCATCATGTATATGCGGCTGGTGGGAGTCGCTGAGATCATTGCCGGAATCATCGTGGCGGTCAAGCCGCGCATAGGGGGCATCATCGTGTCGGCCTGGCTTCTTCTGATCGTTGTCAACCTGCTTTTGATGCCTGACTACTACGATATCGCTCTTCGCGATTTTGGACTATCTCTGGGCGCGCTGGCGCTTGCTTTTTTAAGCGGAGAATGCAAGCCTGAAACAAGGCCCTTGAAAACAGCGTAAAAATTTGAAAATTTAGATTCACTGATGTCCGGGTGGACCCGGAAGCTGACGCAGGAATATCTAAGGCAATAATCCTAAAAGCTACCTTTCAGGACAAGCCTTTACCAGCTTCCCGTCCCAAAGGCAGCGGGCGGTTCCATCCCCCCTCCAGGGCCGCCCGTTCTTTTTGCCTTGTTTTTAAATAATTTTAAAAAGTCTGACGCTGTTTCCATAAAAAGAAAATAGGCAGAAAAAAGGGGAATTCAACAATGGCGGCAGTTAATGAAGCCTGCCATAATTAACGCGAAATCGAGCGCAAACTTGGAGGTACTTATGCTGGAAGAAAAAATGCCCCGGATCGTAGACTGCAACGCGGTCATGTGCGCCTATAACATAAATAAACGCTGCCACACACCCGGCATAAACGTAGGCAATGGCGGCTGCCCCCTCTGCGATACGGCGATCAAGAGGGAAAACAAGGCCGGATATCCTGATATCTCAGGCAGGGTCGGTTCCTGTAAGGAAGTCAACTGCACCTTCAATGTGGGACTGGAATGCCAGGCCTCAAACGGCATCCATGTCATCCTGCATTCGGAACATCCTGAATGCGGCACTTTCGAACCGCGAAAATCCCAAAGCTAAAAAGCAAAATCAGCTGAGACGCCCCATAAAAAAACAAGGCACGGTATCCGTGCCTTGTTTTGCTTTAAAAGCGCAATTTTAGCGCCTATGTTTTAAGGCTACATTTCCCGCCGCGCCTCGATGGCATGCGCAAGCGTGGCAGGATCCGCGTATTCCAGGTTACTTCCCACAGGAAGGCCGATACCGATACGCATGACCTTCACGCCCAGGGGCCGTAAAAGCTTGGTCAGGAAAATCGACGTGGCTTCGCCTTCCGTATCGGAATCCGTGGCAATGATGACTTCCTTGATGTCCCCCTTCTTGACCCGCTCGATAAGGCCGTCGACTTTCAGGTCGTGCGGCCCCCGGCCCTCCAAAGGAGAAATAGCGCCCAAAAGCACGTGATACCTTCCATGATAATTGGCGCTGCGCTCGATATTCTCGACGTCCTTGGGGCTTTCCACCACGCAGACCGTTTCCTTGTCGCGGCGGTCGTCGGCGCAAATGCCGCAAACATCGCTCTCGCTGAAATTATTGCAGACATGACAGAACCTGACCTGCTCTTTGACGCCGGTAATGGCCTCGGTAAGAAGCGCGACTTCCTCTTTGGACGTCTCCAGCAGGTGATAAACGATCCTCTGCGCGCTGCGCCTGCCGATACCGGGCAGCTTCATGAGCTCTTCGATGAGTTTCTCTATGGTGGAAAGGCTGTAGGCCATGGCTTATTTCTTGATGATCTTTCCCTTAAAAAGATCCAGGGTTGATTTTAAGAAAGGCGTCTCTTCAACCGGATCGTCTTCCTGGGCAGGCGCGATGAGGGTTTCGGAAACCTCCAGCTTCAGGCGGAGCTTCTCGCCGGTCACATCCGCCACGGCCTGCTCGACGATCCTGAGATTATCCTTATGTTCCAGGGTTTCCTTAAAGAAAACAGCGGTCTTGGGAAAACCCACGGTCAGAAAATAACCTTCCAGCTTCAAAGGCGCTGCCTGTCGAAGGTAAGTCGATAAGGACATCTTGACGCCTGAAAGATGCCGGATGAGCCTGTCCCAGCTGTTTTTCACGTCTTCCAAAGTGCAGGAGACATGGCCCTCGTCTTTTGGATGCTGCGCCTGCGCAGGTTCAGGAGGCGTCAGAGAACTCAGGCTCGTATCCACGGATCCCCGCTCCTCCCTCAAAATGGAAAAGGTTTTTTTGGCAACGGGTTCCTGGGATTTGGCAGGAGCCGGAGCCTGTTTCTGCGGGGCCGCCTGGCCGGTGAGCTCTGTCTGTTTTTTCCCGGCCAGGGAAATTTTCACCGCCAGGATCTCCAGCGGAATACGGACGGTATTGAGTTTTCTGGACATCTCCTGCGCCGCGAAAATATTATTGATGGCCATCATGATCTCGTTTAAAGACAATTTTTGCGCCTGCTTGGCGAGATGAGCGGCAAGCTCGCCCGGCACGTCGATCAGGCCCTCCCCTTTGTCCCGCACGACCTTCAAAACCATCAGATTCCTGTAATGCTGCAACAGGCCTTCCAGGAAATAATTCATGTCCTTGCCCCGCGAGCTGACGTCGCTGATCAGATGAATGGCGGCAGAGGCGTCGCCGCCAAGGCAGGAATCCACGAACTTCAGGAAAACATCCTCCTCGATAATACCCAGGACTTCAACCACGTCGCTGAGTTTGATGTCCTTCTGGGAAAAAGCGATCATCTGGTCCAGCACGGATTGCGCGTCGCGCATGCAGCCGTCGGCCGACTTGGCGATGGCAAACATCACATCTTCAGGGATTCTCAGCTTTTCTTCAGCCGCGATCTCCTTGAGTTTGGCGACGATCTTCAAATTGGGAATCCGCGCGAAATCAAACCGCTGGCACCGCGAGAGGATGGTTCCAAGGACTTTCTGGGGCTGGGTCGTGGCAAAAATGAATTTTACGAATTCAGGCGGCTCCTCCAGCGTCTTTAGAAGCGCGTTGAAGGCCTCCGGGGTGAGCATATGGACTTCATCGATGATATAGATCTTGTATTTACCGCCCAAAGGCGCGAACTTGACGTTCTCGCGCAGGGCGCGGATCTCGTCAATCCCCCTGTTGGAGGCGCCGTCAATTTCGATGACATCCATGCTGCGGCCTTCTTCGATCTCAAGACAGGCGGGGCATTTTCCGCAGGGCTTGTCCGTGGGGCCTTCCTGACATTCCAGGGCTCGGGCCAAAATGCGCGCGCAGGAGGTCTTGCCGACGCCTTGAGGCCCTGAAAAAAGATAGGCGTGGGCCAGCTTATGGGATTGGATCGCGTTCTTGAGGGTTTTTGTGATGTGGTCCTGGCCGACAACTTCATCGAAGTTTTTCGGCCGCCACTTTCTGGCGAAAACAAGATAGGACATAGGAAGCGGATTCTCTAGGACTAAAAAATAATCACTTACGGGCTCTAGGGGCCGCGTCTCTTCCGACGGCCGAACACATTATACAGGAATTAACTTTTTTTTCAACCGGCAAAAAAAGATTCCTGAACCCTTTTTTCGCGTCGAAACCGTAAATCTAGCGCTGAAAAAACGAAACAAGCCAGCTTAGGCCGCCCCAGGCGCCTTGCGTCGCAAAAGCCTCCAGCAGCTTGTCCCAGTTTCCGGTCGCGAACAGATAGACGCCGAAAGCGGCCAGCCCGGCGAAAAGAAGCGCCAAACCCAGCCGCATAAGAAACGTCAGGACAACGCCCGTCAAAAAGACGCCGGCGCAGACAATGAGGACCTTGATGATATCCAAAAAAACTCCAAAGGTAAATGCCGGCTGCTGTTGCCTTCCGCGCGCCCCCTTCTCAAAGAAACGCGTGTATTCCTATTATACTCCCTCTCAAAGAGGATCATCAACCCATAAAGTGCGAAAATATCAATAAAATGACGAATAAACCCATTCTTTTTCCGCCGGATCCCGTCTATGATGGGATATCATCTTCATAAAAAGGAGGATATGATGGCATTCAATCCCTTTAAGGAACAAGGAGTTCCGATCGAAAAACAGATCAAAAGCTGGTCTGAGATCAACATGAAACCCTTTGACAAGAACAAGGTCAACCCCTACACAAGGGTCAGGGTGATCCTGATGAACGGCATCGAGGTGGAAGCCGCGATCTTCTCCCACCAGTTCAGCCGCCACACATACGACATGCACACCAAACAAATGCTGGCCATGACCCGCAGGGCCGAGCAACAGCAGCAGAAAATGATCAACTGGCTGAACCCGGGAAGCCAGAGCATCCTGGAGACCACGATCGGCTATGAACAGGTCGCCGTGGATCTAACCTCAGCCCTGGCCAAGAATGAACCCGACGAAAACGTCAGGCAGACCCTGGACTTCGCCCTCCTGGAAGATTTTGACCACCTCTTCCGCTTCGCAAACTTTCTGAAACTGACCAAAGACATGAAAGCCGAAAAGATCACCGGCCGCAACACGGAAATCACGGTGGGAAGGCCGACGGTTTTAGAACACAGGCATCCTTTTGACGGCATCCGCCGCCATTATGAAACCCCGTCCGCCAACCCCCTGACCTGCGTCCACGCTCTGACCATTACGGCTGCCGAACAGCAGACCATGAACTATTACATGAACCAGGGCGCCAACATCAAAGAGAAGCTCGGCCGCGGTCTGTACCAGGAAATCGCCCAGGTCGAAGAAGAACACGTGACCCTCTATGAATCATTGATGGACCCCAAAGACTCCTGGTATCTGCAGATGGTCATGCACGAAATCACCGAATGCTGGCTGTATTTTTCGCTCTATATGGATGAGACGGACAACAGGATCAAGAACTTCTGGGAAGAAAATCTCATGATGGAAGTCGAGCACCTCAAGGCGGCCAACGAACTGATGAAAAGATATGAACATCGCGACGCGCAGGAAATCATTCCGGACGGGCTCCCGGAGCCGCTCCTGCAATTCCAGCCGAACATCGAATACGTCCGGGAGGTCCTCAATAACCAGGTCCACCTGACGGCCAAGGAAAGCGATTTTGTTTCGGCGGATTCGCTGGACAAAAACGACAGATATTTCCAATATCAATCCCTTGTCAACGCCAACGGCGCGCCCAGCGACAAAGTGATCCAGGAGCTGATGCGCGAAGAAGGCAAGGACTACCGCCTGGAACTCGCCGGCGAAAATCCGATCCCCGAATACAGGCACAGGGAGCTCGCGGGCGCTCACAGATAACAGCGGGTCATTTTGGACAAAGAAAAGGGAACTGCCCCTCTTCGGGCAGTTCCCTTTTTAAGTCTTCTAAAAAAACGTTATTTATCGTAACCGTATTTCATGTAGTCTATGCCGAGCTCTTTTAAATCATTCTTCATAAGCCCCTGAAACCCGAAAGGGGTTTCGGCAAAAAAAGCGTCCACCATCTCCTTCTCCCCGATTTCCGTCCTGTTGGCCGCCAGCGCCAGGCTCTCCGCCTTCTCAGACACCTTTTTTTCGGCGATGCCGCGCAGGACAAGGGGCATTTTTCCGATAAGCTGTTTGAACTGCTGTTCGGCCTGTTTATCCCAAAGCATTCCCGTACCCCTTGATCGTAAGGAAGATCCCGAATAAAAGCATGATGATCCAGGGAATGACCGCGTATTTCATATTCCTGGCATAGAATCCCGCCATCCTGACCACCGAATGGGGCCACAGGACAAGCCAGGCGCCTTTTAAGAGCGTTATCCATCCAAAAATGGTAATGATCAGGGTCCAATCCGCTTCCCATATGTTATGGGCATTCACAAGGGCCAACCCCGCCACAAAAGTGAAAAGGCCGATGACATAAACCAGCGCCGGGCTTTTAAAAAAATCCTCGGCGATCCTGCCGTAAAGCCTGACATTCAAGATCAATCCCAGCCCGATAACGATGATGAACGGGCCGATCAGCCTGGCCAGCAATAATGGGTTTTCCATAACAGCCTCCTTCTTGCGTTATGACCGTGCTTCAATCCTGCCTTTAAAACAATTTATCACAACCTGGGCAAAAAGGAAAGCGCGCCTGCCACAACCCCCGTCAGCCCCTCCTTCTCCTTTTTGAAACGTGTTTTGAGGAGAATATTTTCTGCAGATGGGCCCATATCTGATGCTCACCCTCGGCCTTCATGATCTCCTGCCTTGTTCTTTCTTCACT